>FWPU01000261.1_pt1 | contig 168662 bp, 160 predicted proteins | sample 2228361 | NCBI WGS metagenome assembly FWPU01 (sample SAMEA103939777, study PRJEB20133) | metagenome | reverse complement strand
AAGGATCTCCTCGCAACTTGGGGGAGAGATCAAGGCCACAACTCGCGAAGCTCTGGGGGTAATAAGTGCTTGATATCCTCGATCTCTCCCTGGGTGATATGTTTGGCTATTACTTTCAACACCGCCCGCACTGTTTTTTCCGGATCGACACGCTCGTCGGTTTTAAAGGTCTCTTGCATATGGGCAAGAAACTCCGCTTTGTGTCGCTCTTTCAGGGGCTTACCAGCCGGACTCCACCCTTCATAGTAGAAACCGCGGATCAGCATGGGTAACTGGGTTCCCAGATGGACCGCTTCGTCCACCGTAAGTCGATCCCGTAGCATATGCAACGCTGTTCTCAGGGCCAGATACGCTTTATGGCGGTCGTCCCATTGGAGCTCAGCCATCAGGTCATTCAGCCAAATATGGGTTCGTTGGAGTGTGGTATCAAACACTTCCAGTCCAGTGGCACTCATGAAATTTCCTCCTTCTTTGTACTTTATCCCTCTGTTATATTTCCCTACCGCTTTCTCGGCTCTCCCAGTGATTGAGACGTCGCAGACCATACTTTTCCGCCAGGCGGACTGCTTCACGGGTCAGAGGACAATGCAAGGGAGGATACAAAGTTCTGACAAAAGCCACAGCCCAGGTTACACCAGGCAAAGCAGATCGTGCCTGAGCCATTCCAGCCACGGATAGGATCCTCTTCGCCATGAGGCGGGCCAAAGCTGTGTACCACAGCACGCTCACCAGTTCGACATATGGCCCCACGAATGGTTTGCCGTCGATTCACAGGACAATATCGTGCACACAAGTCACGGTCTTCCAAATGGGCATAAGCCTGTTTGACCCGCGTTGTCAGCTCTCCAGAACGGAGGAGTGCTCGATACGCTGGCTCGAAAGTAGAAGAGGAGCGAGCTGGCTTGGATTGGGGCGAGTGTGCTTTGAAAACATGTCGCATGAGTCCCTCCTCGAAACCACCTCAGAACTCTGTCCTCAACACGAAACCACCCTTTCATTCTCCCTTTCAGTCCTCTCTGAGAGAATATTTTACTTCACTTATGGAAGAGCAAGAAGGATGCCAGCAAGCACCGCTCGTTTCCATAGACATTCTCTTTCGGATCAAATTCTTTGTCCGCAAAAGCCAAGACAGCCCTTGCTTTCCTGTCCATAAGAAGAGAGCAGGTCTCTCTCTTTTGAGCTATTCTGTCTCACCTCCGTGCCAAAGTGTCCCATCTGGTTGTCGGGCACTATTCTGACGAGGTCAGCTCTATCCTTATCTTCATCACTATGATAGATTCCCATTCTTATGTTGACAATTTGTCTTTTACTCCTCTCGCCGCAAAGCCCTAACGCGATAGAGATAAGCTGAACCATTTGCAGAAAGAGAAGCTAGGCGGCATGTTCGTTTTCGTTTCCTCGGGATCATTCTATCCCCTGTCGTGTAAAAGTGCCCTCATAGTTTTCTGTTCTGGTCATTCTGAACGTGGTGAAGGATCTCTAAAAACTTGTTGCCGAATTATAAGATGCTTCGCGGAGTTTATCCCGGGATCGTAGCGGAGGGGAGTCCTATCGTCACCCTTGAGCGAAGTAAAAGACTCAGTATGACAGTTTAAGACGTACCCCCTCCTTTCTGGTACAAATATTGCTCAAAAGTGGGCAGGGAATAGTCAAGGTACGTTTAGCAGTATTGGATCTGATCCTGGCAGGGAGAGGAAGCCGATGTGGAATCCCACCAAAGAAACACACAACCCCTCGGTGGAGGAGGAGGAAGAAGAGGTGGAGCTCCTCGAGGAGGAAGCCGAACTCGCCGAGGCGCCTGTAGAGGAGGAAATGCTGGAAGCAGAGGAAGCAGAGGTAACGTCCGAACTGCTGGAAAACGTAGCCCAAGCCTATCTTCACCACGTGGGAAAGACGCCCCTCCTCTCTCTAGAAGAAGAAGTGGCTCTGTTCAAACGCATAGAGGCTGGAGAGGAGCTAATAGCCCAAGCCCTCCTGCGCTCTCCACTGACAGTACAAATGGTGTTGCATACTGCCACTAAGATTCGACAGCGGAAACAAGGATTGCGTTCCCTTGTGCAACAAAACAAGCAGAGAAAGCGCATCGAGAGGTCCCATTTCTTTTCCCTGATCGACCGGATTGCCACCCTAGAGGCCCAGAATCACCAGTTACGTGTCCAGATGGTCCACAACCACCTTTCGCCTGCTCAGCTTACCTCTTTACGGACACAGCTCCATACCCAGCGCGAAGAAATCGCCACACTTCTGCAGGAGTTAGGACTCAAAAAGAGTGTGCTCACTCGTCTCAAAAGAACACACCAACGCTATGCGGGGAAAAATCTTGACCAGGAGTGTCCCTTGATAGCTTCAGAACTGCGGGAAAGCCTCCAGGCTCTTGCCCACGGGGAGCACCAGATCACCACAGCCAAAGAAGCCTTGATCACCGCCAACCTAAGGCTAGTTGTCTATATAGCTAGAAGCTATATCAGCCGGGGACTCTCTTTCCTTGACCTGATTCAAGAGGGGAATCTCGGGTTGGTGCACGCTGTGGAAAAATTTGACTACAAGCGAGGCCATAAATTCAGTACCTATGCCGTCTGGTGGATCCGGCAAGCGATCAGCCGAGCTATCGCTGGGCAGAAGAGGACTATCCGGCTGCCCCTGCATGTGGTAGAGGTCCTCGCCAAGATTCGGAAGACCGCTCACACGCTACACCAACAGCTTGGTCGGACTCCCACTCCCCACGAGATCGGAGAAGCCTTGCATCTTCCCGCGGTCAAGATACAGGAAGTGCTCGAAGCCGGCAAGCAAACTCTCTCCCTGAATAAACTGGTGGGGAAAGAAGAGGAAACCCCTTTGAGCGCCTTTATAAAAGATGAACGGTTCTCTCCGCTGCAAGCGCTATTGGAGAAAGACCTTATAGAGCAGACGGAGCGGTTGCTGGAGACCCTCTCTGTCCGAGAGGCGCAAGTGCTTCGCCTCCACTTTGGGATTGGGGAAGAACGGAGTTATACTTTGCAAGAGATTGGAGAGCGGTTTGGTGTCAGCCGGGAACGGATTCGCCAGATTGAACAGCGAGCCTTGCAGAAGCTGGCGCAGTCTCAACGCCGCCAGGAAATCGAAGACCTCCTGAATCCATGAGCGCTTTTTCCTTGCCGGGGGCAGAACAGCCTCTGGCAAAAGAGCCCCTTGAGGGGATAAAATATGCCACCCCGAGGCGAGATGATCCAAGACGATATGTCCCTCATTCTTTGTTTCCTGCTGGCTTACAGACTCGGTTAGAGTTTTTTTTTCTCTGGCGATCATCGATTGTTTTCCTCAAGGGACTTCTCTCCTTTTAGATACAGTGGTGATAAGGATCTCACACTCCCCTGTGCATAATGCAGTTGACACTTCCTGTTTCTTATGCTATATGTTTCCCTCACCAAACTTTCTCCCCCTGGAGAATATAATAGAGAGAGTAGGACCACTAGGAGGAGAACCCATGAGGACTAGAAGCCCCCGTGATCTGGAAGAAACGAGGAGGAAAGCGGGCCCTCTCTCTCAGAAGATCGAGGCCCTCCGGCAGCACATGCAGGCCCTCCAGCGCCAGATGGGCGCAGCTCCTACCCCCAGTCCCGAAAGCCTGTCCGAGGTCTTTGAGGACTTACATGCCACCCTAGACGAACTGGAGAGGGCACAGCAAGAACTCCTGCACCAGCATGCCGCGCTGACAAAGGCATACCAGACGCTCGAACAGGAATTAGAGAAAGAACAAGCCCAGACCCACCACTATCTCAAGATGGCGGACATCATCTTTCTGCGTCTGGCGGCGGATCAAACTGTGACCTGGATCAATCACACCGGGTGTACGATGCTCGGGTATGCTGCCGAAGAGCTGATCGGACAAAACTGGTTTGATACCTGTCTACCGGTCCACGTCCGTGAAGAGGTTCGGAAAATTTTCCAGCAACTGATGGCCGGGGAACTGGCCGCAGCAGAATATTATGAGAACTCAGTCCTCACGCGGAACGGTGAGGAACGCCTGATCGCCTGGCACAATGCGCTGCTCAAAGATGAGAAGGGCCGTGTGCTAGGCACGTTAAGTGCAGGAGTAGACATCACCGAACAGCAGACCATGCTGCAGGCGTTACAGGAAGAACATGCGAAGACGCGAGCGATTCTGGAAACGGCGGTTGATGGTATTATCACCATTGACGAACAGGGGATCATCACCCTGGTCAATCCCGCTGCTGAACGGATCTTTGGCTATACTGCGGCGGAAATGCTCGGCCAGAATATTGGGATGCTTATGCCTTCGCCCTATCGGGAAGAACATGACCGCTATCTGGCCCAGTATCTGGCCACGGGACAGAAAAAAATTCTTGGCCTCGGACGGGAAGTGGTGGGACTCCGGAAGGATGGCACGACCTTTCCGCTCTATCTGGCCGTCAGCGAAGTGCAGATACACACCCAGCGCTGGTTCACCGGCATCGTGCGCGATCTGACTGAGCCTAAACGGATGGAACAGAAGCTGCTGCAGACCGAAAAATTTGCTCTGATCGGAGAAGTGGCTTCAGGGCTTGCTCATGAAATTGGGACTCCACTCGGGGTGATCACCGGCACCGCCGAGTATCTGCTGATGGAAACGACCGATCCCGAGATCCAGCAGGAACTCGCAGTGATTATCTCCCAGACCGACCGGATTTCGACTTTGATCCGACGGCTCCTCACTTTTGCGCGCCCGCAGGAAGAAGTTCGTGAGCAGATAGACATCCATTCCTGTATCGAGCGTGCCTTGCGCTTGCTGGAGTATCGGTTTCGGAAGGAGCAGATCCAGATCATCAAAGCGTTTCATCCTGCTCCCCTCGTGTTATGGGGGGTCAGCCATCAGCTCGAACAGGTGTTGCTCAATCTCTTCGTAAATGCCTGGCATGCCATGCCGGAGGGAGGCACTCTGACCATTTCCACCGCCAGACAGCCCCCAAAGCTGGTAGTGCAGGTGCAGGATACTGGCCATGGGATTCCACCCAACCAGTTGTCCAGAATTTTTGAGCCCTTCTTTACCACGAAAAATCCGGAGAAAGGGACGGGGCTGGGGCTGTTTCTGTGTCAGCAGATTATTGGCCAGCATGAGGGGAGCATTACTGTAGAGAGTGCGGTCGGGAAGGGCAGCCTGTTTACGATCCTCCTTCCCCTGGCCCAGGAAGGAACATTAGCAAACACAGAGCCGTAATTTCTCCTCCTGGCGGAGATACAGAAGGGCTATCATTCCTCTCTGACTCAATCATACTAAAATGTCTCATTAAGGATGAAAGAGAGGAGAGTAAAGAGCCGCTTAGTGAACTCTTCTCGATAAACAGAAATACCCGGATCTTCGCTTCGAACCGCAGATCTATTTCCTCTCTTCTTTAAACTGGTATGACACTTGCTTACTTGACTAAGTGAGGTATGGTCATGATTCAACGAGTAAAAGTATTGATTCAAACAAGATATTATAGTCCAGGGTTTCGTGATGCATAATACGTGAGAACACCCTTTTTTCACGCATCACGTACCACGGCGAAGACTCAACGAATTATGCCCCCCTCAGTTAAGTAGAAAGGTCGTATGCTTCACAGGAAGATCTCTTGACCTTCTTCTCTTCAACAGTAGCTCCTGGAGGCAGTTCGATCACTACTATAAAAATATCAGAGAGGAAAGTGGTTATGCTACGTATTCGTTTTCATGGTCGCGGTGGTCAGGGAATGAAAACGGCAAGCCGTATTGTAGGCACCGCTGCATTCCGAGAAGGATATTTTGCTCAGGATTCTCCGGTGTATGGGGCAGAACGACGCGGAGCACCGGTGACGGCCTTTACCCGCATTGATGACTCTCCTATCCTGGAACGGGGGATAATCACCAACCCCGATATGGTTGTAGTGGCAGATGACACGCTTCTCGATGATGCACAAGCACAGCCGCTTCAGGGACTGGTCTCTTCCGGTACTGTCATCATGAGTTCTACACAACCAGAAAAGGTAATCCGTGAGCGCTACCAGATCAGTGGCCCCCTGGTGATGATGGACGGCACGGTGTTAGCGCTGTCTCATACCGGAACACTAGCCGCGCTGAGTGTGGTCTTAGGAGCGGCAACCTGTCAGGTAGCCGGCTTGCATTTAAGGAGTGTGGAGCAAGCGGTACAAGAAGAATTAGACACCTTGGGGATCAGTCCTGACCAAGTTGCAAAAAATCTGCGCCTCGTAAGGGTTTGTTATGAAATGGTTCCAGTCTTACCGCCGCTACAAATCAGTCAGCCTGCATCAGTCACTCCTCCGCCCCAGGTGCGCGTGATAACACCCCTCTATGAAGGCGCTAGACGCGGTACCCCTACGGTAACTGCACCACCGAATACTCCTCTACGAAAGACTGGCAACTGGCGAGTATGGCGCCCAGTGATTGATCTAACCGGATGTACTCAGTGCTGGATGTGTTTTGTCAGTTGTCCAGATGGCGCTATCACTCTCGATGAACAGGAAAATCCCCATATTGACTACGACGTGTGCAAAGGGTGTCTCATTTGTGTAGAAGAATGCCCCACGCACACCATTCATGTTATTCGGGAGGCTCAGCTATGAAACGCGAGATGTTGACTGGAAACACTGCAGCCGCTTGGGGAGCTCGACTCGCCGAGGTGGATTACGTTCCCGCCTTTCCGATTACTCCCCAAACCGAGATCATCGAAAACCTGGCTCACTGGTTTGCAGAGGGGATTCTTACAGGCAAATTTGTTACGATGGATTCTGAACACTCGATGCTGACTGCAGCCGGTGCAGCGGCAGCCACCGGCGCACGGGTGTTCACCGCAACCTCTAGCCAGGGATTACTCTACGCTTATGAGCTGCTCTATACCGTAGCCGGCTGGCGCGTCCCCTTAGTCCTCGTGAATGTCTCACGAGCCCTGGCTTCTCCCATTACTCTGGAGCCCGATCATAATGATATACTCTCTGCCCGTGACTCCGGGTTTTTACAGATCCATGCAGAGACTTGCCAAGAGATACTGGACTCCATCCTCATGGCTTACCGGTTGGCTGAAGACCAGCGGGTACTCCTTCCGGTTCTGGTGAATCTCGATGGCTTCTATCTCTCCTTTACCCGAGAGCCGGTCCTCATTCCTGCTCTCGAAGAAGTGCGTGCATTCTTGCCACCATACACGCCCACCCACGCTCTGTTCAGTGCCTCCCACCCGATGGCGCAGGGAATCGCTGTCCTGGGTGGTACGCTGTACTCTTTTTTTAAATATCAAATGCATCTGGCGGCTCAGAATGCTCTCGCGGTGTATCCAGAGGTAGCCAAGCAGTTCGAAGCCATATTTGGCCGGCAGTATGGTCTGGTAGAAGAATACTATCTGGATGATGCAGAATATGTGCTCGTCATGAGTAACGCCTTTGCTACCAAAGGGAAAGCAGCCGTTCAGCGCTTTCGAGAGCGCGGTATCCCTCTAGGGCTACTCCGCCTGCGCGTTATCCGTCCTTTTCCGGTCCAGTCTATCGTGACAGCGCTCACTGGCCGAAAGGCGGTAGCGGTCATTGACCAAAATCTTTCGGTGGGGTTTGGAGGAATCACCTACGGAGAGATTGCCTCAGCGCTTTATGGAGGAAAAGATAGTCCACTGCTGCTCTCGTATGTAGGAGGATTAGGAGGAAAAGATATCAGCGTTGCAGAGTTTGATCAGATACTGGAGGATTTACAACAGAGTGTGGCTACTGGACATGTTCCGCCCCCACGACTCCTCTATACCGATCTTGAGGCAGCCCAGATGGAAAAATTTCTGCAGATAGCCGGAAAGGAGGAACGAGGATGAGTGATGATCTGAAAGCATACAAGAATATTAAAGATCTGGCCAGAGAGGAGTTTATTTTATCCGGTACAGCCGCTTGTGGAGGATGTGGAGGCTTGGAAGTCCTGCGTCTGGCAGGCAAGGTCTTGGGAGAACGTGTGGTCTTTGTGAATGCCGCTGGTTGTATGACCCTGCTGGCCCTCTTTCCCTTTACCCCCTTTCGTGGGTCCTGGCTCTACACCACCATGGGCAGTGCTCCAGCCGGTGCGCAAGGGGTACGCGATGCATTGGACATCTTGCAGGCGAAAGGGAAACTCCGGCCAGAGGAGGATGTGCAGGTGGTGGTAGTGGCCGGAGATGGTTCTACCTATGATATGGCCTTATCCTCTACGTCCGGTACCCTTTTCCGTACCCTCGATTATTGGTACATTTGTTATGATAATGAGGCGTATGGGAACACCGGTATGCAGCAATCCAGCGCTACACCTTATGCTGCCCGTACGGCGACTACTCCTGCCGGAGCTGGAACGATAGCCAGCATCCCGTGGCGAAAGAAAGATATTTTTGAGATCTGGCGAGCTCATCAGCCTCCCTATATCGCGACGGTCTCCCCACGGCATCCCGTGGATTTAGCTCGTAAATTTGAGAAAGCCAAACAGTTCAAGGGCCCGAAACTTTTCCTGGCCTTTGCTCCTTGTCCGACGGGTTGGGGATATGATCCCGCAAAAACGCAAGCCTATGCAAAACTAGGGGTCGAATGTGGGCTTTTTCCTCTCAAAGAAGCTGTCTATGGGGAGGTAACCCATACCTATAGAAAACGCAAATGGCGACCAGTCGAAGAGTATCTGAAAGGGCAAAGCCGCTTCCGACATCTCTTTGAGCCGGTGCAGCAAGTAGAGATCATCCACACGATCCAAACCCGTATAGATCAATACTGGGCAGAGGTGGAGCGGTGAGTTATGATGAGTCTCTTATGATCCCCTCTCCCTTGATGATTGACAAGAGCACGTAAAGAGATGAGAGGCAGGAACCCTGCTGTAAAATAGGCGCATGATAGAGCATACCTACCCCGGTGAGCTTACCAAGGGCAGGTTTTTGGATCAGGGAAACCTCGGCTGCCCAAGGATGCCAGATGTCGGGAACTACTCTTGAGTCTCATACAAAAAGGGAAAAACGGTTATCAGGTTGTGCAAAGGAGGACGTAGCATGGAAAAAGCAGGAAGCAAAGTGAAATACTCTTTTCTCTATGATCTCCAAGAAGAAGAGAAAGTGGTAGCGGCCATCCAACTCTTTGCCCGAGCCCTGATCTACGAAATGGCTCCTTCGATAGAAAGTATCCGATCCAATGCCGAGCTCCTCAGGGAGGAAGGATCTAAGGTAAACCGCCAGACAAGGCTTTCGCATATTATACAACAAGCGACAGCCCTCAGGCAGATATTAGACAAAGCACAGCTCCTTTCCCCGCCCCTCCGCCTCAAAACAGAGTATGGGATCGAAATGCTCGATCTTGAAGAAACCCTGGCTGAAATAGAAAAGAGGAGGAAAATGGCTGCCACGCAAGCAGTACCCACTTTTCGTTACTGAACATGTCTAGAAAAGAATGTGGTGGTAAATCCCGTGCCAATGAAAGGGGAAAAAGATGGCCAGACGGGATTATTATGAGATATTAGGTGTAGCCAAAGAGGCTACGGCGGAAGAGATCAAAAAAGCGTACCATAAGCTCGCCCGGCAGTATCATCCGGATTTTAATCCAGGGAGTAAAGAAGAGGCAGTACATGGTACAACAAAAACGATCTCTATCCTACGAGAGGTCCTTTGCTCCGAGTGTGGAGGGACAGGTCTCCAAAAGGGAAGCCAACCCCAGCATTGTCCAACTTGTCAGGGAAAAGGGATGATTCAAGGCGTGCGCGGCCCCTTACATTTTAGCCAGACCTGTCCCGCTTGTGGAGGTAGTGGCCAAAAAGGTGACCCCTGTCCTCGTTGTGGAGGACGAGGAACCGAACAACAGCGTGAACAGGTGACTGTGCATATTCCGAGCGGGGTAGATACTGGGGTATGGGTTCGGGTTGCGGGGAAGGGAAATACGGGAAGACAGGGAGGACCTCCCGGAGACTGCTATCTTCGGCTGACGGTGCGGCCCCATCCCTTCTTTACCCGGCAGGACGATGATCTCTACTGTCAAGTTCCGGTCACGGTGAGTGAAGCAGCCTTAGGCGCCAAGATAGAAGTGCCGACGATCAATGGTTCAGTGACGATGCATCTCCCTCCAGGGACACAGGGAGGGAAGGTATTTCGGTTACGAGGGAAGGGTGTACTGCATCGTGCGGGCTTTGGTCGAGGTGATCAATATGTCACCATTCAGATCGTAGTACCCAAAGCCAGTGACCGACATGCAATTGCACTATTCGAGGAACTCGCTCGCTTGTATCCCGAGAATCCACGGGCCACACTGGAGGTGAAGGTATGAAACACCCGCCCGAAGAGTATATCTCTCATCGCAAGCTCATCCAGATTTTTCGCATCTCTCCGACTCTGCTCACTCTGTACGAACAACGAGGGTTAATTGGACCGGCCAGAGAAGAAGGAATGCGATGGTATAGCCTGCAAGATGCCGAGCATGTGCGGCTCATTCGCATCTTAACCCAGGAACTCGGCGTCAATCTAGCCGGTGTAGAAGTGATCTTAGCGATGCGAGACCGTTTATTAGCTCTGCAAGAGCAGATGTGGGACATTTATCAGTATGTCCAGGAGCAATTCCATCATAAATCACAGAAATAGTCCTGATTTCAAGCACATACATTCCCTCAGAAGTATAGAGGAGCGCGCATGAAGAGTAGGGAGATACCGAGACGCTGGATGATGGTCATAGCATTCTCTATTTTGCTGATATCCGTTTCTCCAATGAAAGCAGCTACCCGTGGAGACCCTCTGGAGGGGAGAAAAATTTATTTGACCTTTTGTTTCGCCTGTCACGGAGATACTGGAAAGGGCAATGGTCCTGCTGCTCCGCTGTTGCCGGTGCCACCGACTGATCATACCAGAAACGAGTATATGGCCAGAAAAACTGATCGGGACCTCTTTAAAGCGATCAGTGGAGGAGGAGCTTTTCATGGTTCTCGCTATATGCCTTCCTGGAATAAACGATTTTTGGAGGAAGAGATTTGGGATTTGGTGGCCTATCTTCGTTACTTGCATCGACCATCCATGCAGGGAAGCGCTAAACGAGGAAAAAGCCTGTACACCAGATACTGTACAGTATGTCATGGAGAAACGGGTCGAGGAGATGGGCCGATGGCAGAGGTTCTCGGGAAACTTGGTCCCACCCCGCTTGATTTTACGAATAAAGAATTGATGACTACACGCAGCGATTCCGAGCTCTTTCTCGCTATTTTTGGAGGAGGAAAGAGTGGAGGAAAATCTGATTATATGCCCAGATGGGGAGGGACACTCTCAGAAAAAGAGATGTGGGATTTGGTGGCTTACCTCCGTTCTCTTGCCCAGAAGTAGAAATAAATGCCTATCGAGAGTTATATCTCAGGAATGGAGGAGAGATTTTGAGGGGCTGTCGTGAGCAGTCTTCTGAAGAGGTGACTGATCGCCGAGAGCTCTCTTGCGGTTTGAAAGAAGGAGGAATAGTGATGACCAAACAGGAAGTAATGTATTTGCGGAGATTACTTTTCAAACGGCGTCAGGAGGTCTTTGACCGGCTTCGTCAGCTCGAATCCGGCTGGCAGGCTTTGGGAGAGCGTGAGAGTGAACTCGAGGAGGAAGCACAAAAGGTTGATCTCACCAGCCTCTTTGATCAATTAGACGCTCGTGGCAAAGAGGAAATAGAGGAGATCGATCTTGCTTTACGAAAAATGGCGGTAGGAGACTATGGGATCTGTGAAAGTTGCCAGAAGCGACTTCCGCTACAACGACTAGAAACCTTGCCTGCAGCCCGGTTGTGTTCCAAGTGTGCTCGCCAGTTTGAGGAACAACACCAGCAACTACCACCAGCTCAGGAGATCATCGCGGCTGGGCAGCTTCCTCCTGAATATCAAGAGCTTACTGATGCCCAACTACAGACATTGATCCTGGAATATCTTCGTGCGGACGATCGGATAGATCTAGAAGAATTAAAAATTTCCCTCCGGAGAGGAATTGTCTATTTAGAAGGGAGAGTCCCGAGTGAGATCGAACATCAAATTATCTTGCAAACTCTCACTGATGTGATGGGATTGACAGCGATCATCGACCATCTGCATATTGATGAGTTAACCTGGGAGCGGGAGGATCGCACTCCTGGAACAGTGACTCCGAGCCTCTCGGAAGCGGACCGGCTCTTCTATAATCTCGAGAACTTCACGGAGGATGTTGTCGAAGCACAGGAAGAGGAAATTCCCTATAATCCAGCCGATCGACCACTGCCGGAAAAGGAATAAGCAAGGGAAATAATCTCAAACTTGCGAAGGAGAACACCATGCAAGCAAGTATCCTTCTCTTCTCTGTCTCAGAATTTTCCGAATATCTAGAAAAGAATTTAGAACAGGTAGAAGGAGAAATTGTCCATTTGACCACTCTCTCACAACCAGGGGATCACCCTTCTATTATGCACTTCTATGTAACTGCAAAAGCGAAAGTCGGTAACACACTCGTACATTTGGAAGCGTATTGTGGGGAGGTATTAGAGTCAAACAAACACAGCGAGGAGGTGGTCAGAGGTAAAGCGCTACATATACAGAGGGAGATAGAGGAAGAATGTACTCGACTCGGTCTAGAGGTGGACCGGGCTTTCTATACAGAAAAGAAAGATTTATGAAAAGAACTGTAAAACCTATTGGCCTTGTTACTCTATTGGTAACAGAAAGGAGTTCCACCATGGTAGCAAAAAAATCCGCTGTAAAACCTATTGGCCTTGTTACTCTATTGGTAACCCTCCTCGTGAGCTGTGCTACTCCATCACCCCAAATGACTACACAATTCAAGGAGGAAGAATTCCTCCCGTTTGCTGGATCCGGCACCTCTACTATCCAAGGTGCCGTCAAGGATGGAACTGGAAATACTGTATATCTTATACCGGTTACCTCGTATACAAGGGAAGTTTGGCAGGCCTCATTGCAAGGAAAAAAACCGGACAAAGATCCACGAATGGAAAAATATACGAGAACGACCGTCACGGATCGAAGTGGCAATTTTACCTTTCAGAACATTCCAGCCGGTGAATATTATTTAGAATGCTCAATTTCCCGGGAAGTTGCTACGGGAGCATATGGGACATCCACAGTGAGCAGCGTGGCTAGGGCACAGGTAAAAGTAGAAGCAGGTAAAACTATTACCGTTACCCTTACGGAGTGATGTCGCCCTGATCCTCTTTTACCCGGTCAGCACACTGGTGGTGGACGATTCACACGCCGGCGGTACCCTGTCCACAGCACCAAACTTTGGCCAGGAGTTGCATCTCCGCAAGAGTGATGATCAGGAGGTTGAAGGATTGGATCTTCGCTTAAGACCGGTAATATAACAAACAGAAAGGAAAAGCGATGAGTGGGAGAGAGAAATATACCGAATTTTGGCGAGATGTCGAACGGGCACGGGAAGATATTTATTTTGCGCAAAAAGACCGCGAACTCATTGCCAAACTCCGAGAGCAGGAGCAACCAGACCTCGAACGTACGATCTTGGAACTCTGCTGGATGCGGTGTCCCAAATGTGGTCGGAAGCTCGAAGAGACAAATTATCACTCTGTACGCATTGATCGTTGTATTGGGTGTGGTGGAGTGTGGCTCGACCCAGGAGAGCTGGAGACACTTGCCCCTGAAGAGCATCAAAGCTGGCTGAGTGGGTTGTTGCAGAGGATGAAGAAGGACCGTTTGTAAATGCCATTTTTGAACAAAGACCCATTGCTGGTGATAGAGAGAGGTTCTGTCAAGAGGGAGAGTCTACTGACTCCATAACAGAAGGAGAGAATACATGCTACCACTACGCCATATCCTGGTACCGCTGGACTTTTCGACTTATGCAGAAGAGGCCCTTCCTTATGCGACGACCCTCGCCTGCAAATATCAAGCTAAGGTAACGCTCCTCCATGTGCTCCCATTACCCCTCTATATTTATATGGGGAGTTATAAAGACGATGGGATGAATGCCTGGCACTTGGCAGAGCATATTCTGGAAACCCTTGAGGAAGAGGTGAAACAAAAGCTCGCTACGGTATTTTCTCCAGCAGAGCGAGTGGAGTTGGAGATAGTAGAGAAGGTCACGCGTGGTCTTCCCTTTGATGAGATCATTCAGGAGGCGAAAAAGGAGCAGGTAGACCTCATTGTGATGACTACCCATGGCCGCACAGGGGCGTTCCATCTGCTGCTGGGGAGTGTGGCTGAGCAGGTGGTACGAGAAGCCCCCTGTCCGGTCTTGACTATCCGTAAGCCCCCTACTGAAAAGGAGAGGGGAGATCAAGAGAAGGAGACAGTGACATAGGAATACTCTCTTCTCCTGGAATCCTTCGGGTCGGCGCAGGAGGATGGATGGGATAGAGGGGCCACACAGCTCCGTGTGGAGACCATTCTTACCTGCCGATTCCAGCCCTTCACACAGATGTAGTACGTGCCCCTGAACAGCTACTTCACATCTTAGCAGCGATCCCGGAACAGGTCTCCTTCTCCCTGGGCATGGTCGATAGCCGGAATATCTGGCGTACCGATTTATAAAAAGCCAGAGAACTGGTCTGTAAATTCGTGGGTACGAACCAAGAGGATACACTGATGCAGTATGTGACGTAGGGCTGTTGCTGGCTAGCCTCATTTATATCATCGCCTTTCTGGGTCATCCGATGGCGTTTACTGAGGCCTGAGTGATCGAAGCCATTATCTTACTGGTGCGTGCGGCCTTGTTTGTGGTTCCTGCTAATCTTGGAACCCAGGAGGGATCTTTCTATCACTCTGTAGGGCTATGACTGGTTCGTCTGTTCTGGGGTTTGCAGTTGTCCTCCTCCGGCGCTTTCGTGAGCTCACCTGGATCATGGGGGGGCTTCTCACTGCTGTTGGCATGCGCGTCTGGCAGCAGAGTCTGCCTCACTAGAGAGAGGAGCGGCATTTCCGGCTACCATCTGATTCTACCCACAACTGGCCTTGCGATCAAGGGAACGTGGATTGCCATCATTACAAAGCTGGAGTAGATGAACATACTTTAGCATCGCTAGTCTCCTTCGCTCGCTATTAACCTTTACTTCTCACCTTGAGCAGGAGGTTCGCTTGCTCATCCTGCTGCGTGAGTACACCATTGTGCCAAGAATTGCTTTATCCCTGTCAGGAGAGGCTGAGACATTTTTTCCCCTTCAGTGGTCAAAAATGTCTCAACCGGATTTTCCGCTTTCCGAGACAAAAAGTGTAATACACCAGAGCCATGTGGGTGGAAACCCAGAGGTCTGTGCTGGCATCATTCTTGCCTTCACTACTGAGAGAAGCTTCCTTGAAGGAGTGCTCCAAGTGACCATTCCCAAGACTGAGCAGGTCAAAACCATCGCCATCCCTATGAGGGGTAGAGAGGAAAAGATAACGGCTTCCAGCCTGTAGCAATGCACTGGTAAGAGAAAAGGGCTCCGGCCAGAGTGGTCCTTTTCTCTTCGGAGGCGCACACTGTACGCGAGGAGGCTTTACCAAGCATGTCTCCTGAGAATACACTAGGCGATTAGACGGAACTAGTGCCTACCTGAGGAGAGGTCTCCGGTGAACGATACTAAAGAAACCGAAGTGCAGTCTCATATAGATGAGGCATGGGGGGAGAGCCAATGGTTTTTCCAAGCTGTCCTAGATGCACTTCCAGCTCATATTGCCATTCTCGATGATTCCGGGACGGTTCTCTTTGGCAATGCGGCGTGGCGTCGTTTTGCAGACGGCAACGGTTTCGGCAGGGCAAATTATGGCGTGGGACTGAATTACCTAGAGAGATGTGATACGGCTTCCGGTGATGAGCGAGGACCTCATGGATACCGGTGGCGACGGCTCGCGCCTCCTCCGCACCATCACCGTGATGAATTTTTCTTGGAAGAATATCCCTGTCATAGCCAGCGTGAGCAGCGCTGGTTTCGGGTGCGTGTGACTCATTTCCCTAGTGCAGAGGGTTGCGGGTAGTGGTGGCGCATGAAAATATCTTCAAGGTGAAACAGGCGTAAGCAGCGATCGCCATCGAGAATGCCTGGCTCTGTCCAATCCCGTAAAACAGTGTGATCCGCACCGAGCCAAAGTGGGTGGAGGCAGAACACGCTCGGTACACGGCTCAACTGCACACCCTTGCTAAGGTATCGCTGCTCATCAACTTGATGCTTCCGCTAAACGAGTTGCTAAAAGTCATCACCGAGCAAGTCCGCGCAATCATCGGCGCCCACCAGTCCGTCACAAGTTTCATTCTGGACGAGAATTGGGCACAGGCTCTACAGCATGTTTCGCTCTCGGAAAAGTATGCCGCTTATCGATAGTACAACGTTAAAGCCAGACGGTTCCGGCATTTACAGGCTTGTTTGCCAGACAAACCATTCTATGCGGATGCCACAGTCTGAACTTGAAGCACATCCTGCTTGGTGTGGCTTTGCCAAGGAAGCAGGTAAGCACCCTCCATTGCGAGGTTGGCTTGCTGTGCCTCTCATTGGATACGATGGTCGGAATATTGTTCTCCTCCAACTATCCGATAAGTATGAGGGCGAGTTTACAGAGGACGACGAGACTACGCTCGTGCAACTGGCCCAGAGGCTTCTGCTGAACCTCAACGTCAAAACGGTGGAGAGCCATCGCTTGCAGGTGATGGAGCGGCTTAACATCCATGACATTGTAGGGCTGGTCCGCTATGCTATTCGCATAGGGCTAGTCAGTGTGGAGTAGTAAATCTACCTATCTTCTTCCCTCAGGTATTATTCCTTGTGTAAGCACATAGAGCAGGAACTCCTTCTCGCAGAAAAATTTGCCCTCGTAGGAGAATTGGCCTCGGGGCTCGCCCATGAAATCGGGACGCCGCTTGGGGTGATCACGGGCACGGCAGAGTATCTCCTGATGGAAACGGCTGATCCGTCGAGTCAGCAGGAGTTAGCCGTGATTGTCTCTCAGACGGAGTGGATCTCCACCTTGATGCGACAACTGCTCACCTTTGCTCGTCCGCTGGAGAGGATAGTAGAGCTGCTAGACCTCCACCTGGTGAATGCCTGGCATGCCATGCCCCAGGGAGACACACTGACCATCGCCACCAGGGAAGAGGATCAGCGGCTCGTGATCCAGGAGCAAGATACGAGCCAAGGGATCGCACCCGAACACCGTTCCCGAATTTTTGATCCCTTCTTTACCACCAAAGACGCTAGTCAAGGGACTGGTCTCGGGCTCTTTATTTGCCAGCAGATTATCACCCAGCACGGAGGGAGCATCACCGTGGAGAGTGCTGTAGAGTAGGGGAGCCTCTTTACAATCACATTGCCCCTCAACTACGAAGAACAACCCAGTCATGCTTGATTCCCTTTTTGTCTCCTGTTTTCATACTGTCTCTCTTGGTCTCTCTCCTTGTTTTCTCGCAAATTTTAGGGCAAAAGGATGCTATCTCATATTTCTCCGTGACAAAATGTCCCCTTCCTGGGATAAAATATCCCAACTCAAAACCGAAATTATCCAAGACGATGCATCTCTTATGCTTTGTTTCCCGCTGGCTTTCAGATTTGGCTAGAGCTTCTTTTCTATGAGCATTAGTGCTTTCTGGCACTATATTTGCTCAGATTTTTCCCTTGAAATATACTTTACTCAATCCCTATCCAATAGAAAAAGGCTTCTTTTCTGTAAAAGAAAGGAGAAGAGAGATGGAACCATTAGAAACGAGACATTTCCTCCGCATCGACAACCGTGTGATCAACCTAGACTACGTCATGGAAGTAGACTTGGATCGTGCCGGTGAGGTGGTATTTGTCATGAGCGCACGGGATAAAATACGAAGAACTGATCCCTCTGGGACTGAGTGGTACGAGATTGCTTTCAGCGGTGCTGAAGCTAAGGCGATCGTCGATTATTTTACTCATGGGACTTCTCTTATTTTAGATACGGTGGTGATAATACCTCATACTTAACGAATCACCAATGATGCCTAATCACCAGGTGGCTCAATCTGTAACTTGTGCATAGATCAATACTGGCAGAGGTGGAGCGGTGAGCTGGTACACAACGACACAAGCTCCTTGTTGAGAAAAAAACAGAGGTGTATAAGTAAGGAAAAGTCTGAGTTCGATATGGAGAGGCAGTGTTCCCTTCAGATGGCAAAAGTACAATCCCCTTCTCTCTTAAGTCCAGAACCACTCAAGATAGCAGTCCTCATCGATCATCATCCCAACTCGCGTCGAGAGATGGGAGGGCTGGCGGGAACATGGGAACAGATCGCGCGTGTGGTGTGTGGTCGTCCAGATATCGATCTGACCCTCTTTTTCTTAGGGAATACACATACAACTATCCCTTGGGGGGAGAATGTACGGGCTGTGCTTCTTCCTCCTGTGCTTGGAACCGAGCAGTTTGCCTCTTTTCAGGGAGTTCCAACGCACACGGATCTGGCTCCTTTTCATCCGAGACTCTTCCAGCACCTGCATGGTTTTCATCTCTTGCATACGACGGATACTTTTTGTGCCTTTGCCCGGACAGCATACTGGAGAGCTCGTCTCAGTGGTTTACCCCTCGTCACCTCCGTACAAACCGATATTATCGGCTGGACTCGTATTTACACCCCTCTCCTGCTGCGTCGCCTTCTCCCTGTCCCTCTCGTGCACTGGCTCCTCGAGAGATACCGCTATCTGGACCGGAAAGAACAGGCGATGGAAAAGCATTTTGGGTATTATCTCCGCAGATGCCGTGCCGTCTTCATCTCCCACGAGCGTGACCGGCAGCGGGTGCAGCGTCTCGTTCCTACTCTTCCCATATTTTTCTTGCGGCGGGGAATAGATCTGGAAACTTTTCATCCCCGGAAACGGAATCGACAGTACCTTAAGCAACGTTTTGGCATTCCTCCGGATCGAATACTCTTCTTATTTGTAGGTCGCCTGGATTCAGTGAAGGGAGCGCTGTTTGTCGCCGAAGTAGTCCATGCGTTGAGGCAACGAGGAAGAAAGGTGCACCTCTTGCTCGTCGGTGAGGGGATGGAACGTGAGGCGGTCATGCAGCTTCTGGGAAACGGAGCTACCTGCACCGGGAATCTTCCCCACGCTGAATTGGGGAGCATCTACGCCAGTGCCGATCTGCTCCTCTTCCCTTCGGAAATGGAGGTCTGGCCAAATGTGGTTGTCGAGGCAAGAGCCTGTGGATTACCAGTGATCGCCACCGAGCAGGGAGCGAGTCATGTGATGAAAGGAGCAGGATGGGATGGTCTCCTCGTGTCCAAGAGAGACCGGGAGACCTGGGTTACCGTGGTAGAAGCTTTACTTGATCAGCCAGAAATGCTTCCGCAGATGGGACAGAGAGCCCGACAGGCTGTAGAAGGAGGTGGCCCTTCCTGGACCCAAGTCCTGGAGGAAGATCTCTTACCGGTCTGGCAAGCAGTGAGCTGGCATGGTCATGCGAAGGGTATGAAAGATGGCACCACACTGCGGACATACTGTCGGTTCTAGGAGTTTGGCATGGGTCTTGTAAGTATCTTGCACCCGTTCGAGAAGAGCTTGGTCTCGGCGAGGCTCTCGAACACTGGGATTCTCAGATTGTCGTTCATACCTGTCTCCTCGGTTAGGAGAGGTTTAGCTGATATTTTCGCCTTTGGCATATCGTTTGCTCCTTGCTCGCCTTTGGGGAGAGTAGAGAAGAGGAGAGTTCTGGGTACAGGACAAAAGGTGAATCACCTGTCGAAAGGCCATAATTCAGATTCCTCGCTGCGCTCAGTTTTTGGCTTGCGAGGCGCTAAGCGTTTGACGTTTTTCTTCACGTTGACGCAGTGCAACCCGACGGATTTTGCCGCTAATCGTCTTGGGCAAATCCGTAACAAATTCAATTTCCCGTGGATATCTATACGGTGTAGTCACTTGTTTTACATGTTCCTGAAGCTCCTGCACAAGAGCTTCTGAGGGTTGATAACCCGACGCTAGCACCACAAAGGCCTTGCCAATCTGTCCACGGATAGGAGAGGAAAATAGAGGATCTATGACGACAAACCTGCTCAACATGAAAATCGCTCGCTGCTTTGAAGAAGTAGCACAGCTCCTCAACGAACAAGGAGACAATCCGTATCGTGTGCAGGCTTACCGTCGTGCAGCAGAGCTCCTCCGCCAGTTGCCTCGATCAGTGAGGGACATTTTACAAGAAGAGGGGATAGAAGGTCTCCAACGGTTGCCAGGTATCGGTGAAAGCTTGTCCCGGGCGATTCGTGACTTCGTAGTTACAGGAAGATTACCTATCCTCGACCAGCTTCGCGGTGAAGTCGATCCGGTGACGTTATTAGCATCAGTCCCTGGTGTAGGAAAGGTACTGGTAGAGCGTCTACACCATGATCTAGGTATCGACACTCTGGAAGAACTCGAGGCTATGGCCCATGATGGACGTTTGGCAGCGGTTCCTGGATTTGGTGAGAAACGAGTAGCAGGGATCATAGATTCTCTCGCCACACGGCTCGGCCGAGTGCGGGGATCGCTGCGGCTTTCAGGAACAGGTGAACCTCCCATTGCCGAAGTGTTAGATGTCGATCGCGAGTATCGAGAGAAAGCAGCGAGAGGGAAACTACGCAGGATCGCCCCTCGGCGTTTCAATCCACATGGCGAAGCCTGGCTTCCAGTATTGCATACTACTCGAGGTATGCGGCATTATACTGCCCTCTTCTCTAACACGGCACGAGCACATCAGCTAGGGAAGACCCGTGACTGGGTAGTCCTCTACTATGACGAAGGGAGAGGAGAGCGGCAGTGTACGGTGATTACAAGCCAACGGGGCCCTCTCAAAGGTAAGCGGATTATTCGCGGCCGCGAGGAGGAGTGTGCTCAGTATTACCAGACACAAGAGGCTCTTTCTTCTGAAGCTGGCCCGAGAAATTGAGCGCTTATTCTCTCTTATGGAACTCATAGCGAGTATCGTTCCCTCCCGTCCAGAGTCGGTCGAAGAGCTGAACAAACAGGTGGAAGATCGGATTAAGACAGCCTGTCCCAAAGTGCAATGGGTAGCCAATTATGCCGTATTAGGGCCATACGATTACTGGATATTTTCGAGGCTCCAGATATGGGGTAGTCTCCCTGTAAAGTGTGGTTAAAGGCATTACTGCAGAGAACGCCGAGTTCGCAGAGTTTTTTCAGATTTCTCAGCGATCTCTGCGGCCTCTGCGGTCTAGATGGATCGGCATCCTTTCAACAACACTCAATAGGGAGACTATAAGATATGGAAACGGCCACGAAAGTTGACCTGTTGGTCCGCTCCTTTGGCCATACGACGAAGGTCTATATACGTCCTGATCCGTCAACACAAAACCTCCAGAGAAGATGTATCCCTCTTCTGCTACCCGCAGTTTTTCCAAAATTGTTCAAAACCAGGTCAATGCCTAATCAGTGAGGTTCCTGATAGACTGGTTGAAAAGGGACAGCAAGGCCATAATGCCTGCTGCCTAAGGAGAGAATACGTATCTTCTCAAAAGAGAGTGCTGCATACGTGAGGAAAGGATGCTATAATAGTTACATTGTACAGTTGAAGTTCAACTGGCCTGTTGTAATACTGGGTACCTAGCCAATGGATGCGGCCTATACGTGCAGGTCAGAAGCAGGTGGAGAACGACTTTCTGATCCCCAATCAATAATAATCCTCTAAAGGAGAATAACACGCATGCCTCTTGGTGCACACTATCTGGGCAATGGACAATGTGAGTTCGTCGTCTGGGCTCCCTTAATCCAAAAAGTCTCTTTATATCTTGTGGCACCTACTGAACGTCTGATTCCTATGGAGCGCCAGGAAAAAGGCTATTGGCGGGTAGTAGTAGACGACGTTTCTCCAGAGACATTGTACTGGTATCGTCTGGCCGAAGAGCGAGATAGACCCGATCCTGCTTCTCATTTCCAGCCTCGTGGTGTACATGGGCCTTCCCAAGTTATAGATCACCGAAGTTTTCACTGGAATGATGCTCTCTGGCGGAATATAGATCTCTCTGACCTGATCCTCTATGAGCTTCATGTCGGCACCTTTACTCCTGAAGGGTCTTTCCAGGCAGTGATTCCTCGACTCCCTGCCCTGCAGGAGTTAGGAGTGAATGCGATCGAACTTATGCCCGTTGCTCAGTTTCCGGGGGAACGAAACTGGGGGTACGATGGGGTTTATCCTTTTGCGGTCCAGAATTCTTATGGAGGCCCAACTGGACTGAAACAACTGGTCAATGCCTGTCACCAGCAGGGCATAGCCGTGGTTCTGGATGTTGTGTACAATCACCTGGGACCAGAGGGAAATTATCTCTGGGATTTTGCTCCTTACTTTACCGACCGCTATAGAACGCCATGGGGCCAGGCGATCAATTTTGATGGTCCGTACAGCGATGAGGTGCGCCGGTTTTTTATCACCAATGCACTCTTTTGGTTCCAGCATTATCATATCGATGCCCTCCGTTTAGATGCCATTCACGCTATCTATGATCACAGCGCTGTCCCCTTTCTCCAGGACCTGGCCCAGCAGGTAGAGTCTTTTGTACGGAAGACCGGACAGCGGGTGTATCTGATTGCGGAGAGTGATTTAAATAATGCACGAGTTATCCGTCCTAAAGAGCTCGGTGGCTATGGAATGCATGCGCAGTGGTGCGATGACTTTCATCATGCCCTTCATACGGTGCTCACTGGTGAAGATCAGGGGTATTATCAAGATTTTGGGCGCATAGAACATCTCATAAAATCTCTCCGAGAAGGGTTTGTCTACTCTGGACAGTACTCGGTGTATAGACAAAGACAACATGGGAATTCAGCAGCAGATCGACCGGCAGATCAGTTTGTCGTCTTTATCCAAAACCACGATCAAATCGGAAATCGTATGCTAGGCGAACGGCTCTCCCAGCTTCTCTCTTTTGAATCCCTCAAACTAGCAGCAGGGGTGATGTTATTGTCTCCCTATATTCCTCTCCTCTTTATGGGAGAAGAGTACGGAGAAGAAGCGCCATTTTTGTATTTTGTGAGCCATAGTGACCCAGGGCTTATTGAAGCAATAAGAGAGGGGAGAAAGGAAGAGTTTCGAGCCTTTACCTGGAGAGGAGAAACGCCTGATCCTCAGAGTGTGGAGACCTTTCGGCAATCCAAACTCCATTGGGAAAAACAGGCCGAGGGTGCCCATAAGGTGTTACGAAATTTCTATCAAACATTGATCCGGCTACGGAAAGAGATTCCGGCTCTCGCTCATCTCCAGAAAGACCACCTGGAAGTATGGGGAGCGGAAGAGAAGAAGGTGCTCTGGATGAGACGATGGATGGAGAACAGCCATATCTTTGCTCTCTTCAACTTCCAGAATACCGATCTACGGCTCGATATCTCCCTACCTGGAGGACAATGGCGGAAAATCATGGATTCTGCTGACTCGATCTGGAACGGGCCAGGAGGACTTCTTCCCGAACAAATCCAAGCCGGCCAAGGGCTCACGATACATGGTCGAAGTTTTGCCGTATATAAACAGGTGGAGCGTTAGCCGTTCCACTAGAAAGGTCTAGAGAGCATATCGTGCTCTTGTCATTCAGAACCTTTCCTGTGGCTCAGGGCTTGTTTCTTCACTCTATTCTGGATAGACTTTGAAAGCAGCAAAAGACTTCTGACTAGCTGAGAGTTTCATTGTGGTGAGTGTAATCGTTTCTAGAATAGTGAAAATGGCTTGCTAAGCCCTTCGTTATATTCAGGAGACAGGGGAGGATTTACATGCGAGTGTGGCCAGGAAATCCGTATCCACTCGGAGCAACGTGGGATGGAGCGGGGGTAAATTTCGCCCTTTTTTCTGAGAATGCGACCAAAGTGGAGCTCTGTTTATTTGATAATGCAACCGGCAACAAAGAAATCATGCGGATTACCATGCCTGAACAAACGGACCAGATCTGGCACGTCTATCTTCCCGAGGCACGACTGGGACAACTTTACGGTTACCGGGTTTATGGTCCCTATGATCCACAAAATGGGCACCGGTTTAATCCCGCGAAACTCCTCCTGGATCCCTATGCAAAGGCTATTGCCGGGACCATCCGCTGGAGTGATGCGTTGTTTGGTTATATCATTGGCCATCCTGAAGCGGATCTCTCGATGGATGAACGGGATAGTGCAGCAGGTATACCGAAATGTGTGGTGATCGATCCGGCCTTCAGTTGGGGAGATGATGCTTCTCCTCGAACTCCCTGGCACAAAACCTTAATTTATGAGCTGCATGTCAAGGGATTTACCGCCCAGCACCCGGATGTACCACCAGAGTTACGCGGAACCTATGCCGGTCTGACCTGTCCCGCAGTTATTGATTATCTTCTCTCCTTAGGGATTACTGCCGTAGAACTCATGCCGGTACATCAATTTGTAGCCGACAGGCATCTGATTGAACGTGGTCTGACGAACTATTGGGGATATAACTCTATAGGGTTCTTTGCTCCGGATGCTCGATATGCGAGTAGTGGCGTGTTAGGGCAACAGGTGACCGAATTCAAAACCATGGTCAAGACTTTCCATCGGGAAGGTATTGAGGTCATTCTCGACGTAGTATACAATCACACTGCGGAAGGAAATCACTTGGGGCCAACGCTCTGTTTTCGTGGGATTGATAATGCCTCGTATTACCGGTTGGTGGCGGATAATAAACGATATTACATGGACTATACAGGCACTGGCAACACGTTGAACATGATCCATCCGCGCACTTTACAGCTCATTATGGATAGTCTGCGCTACTGGGTTCTGGAGATGCATGTAGATGGGTTTCGGTTTGATCTGGCCTCTGCTCTCGCCCGAGAGCTTCATGCGGTAGACCGGCTTGGAGCGTTCTTTGATATTATTCATCAAGATCCTGTGTTATCTCAGGTCAAGCTGATCGCTGAACCCTGGGATCTCGGAGAGGGTGGGTATCAGGTAGGAAACTTCCCCGTTCTGTGGGCTGAATGGAATGGAGAATACCGGGACACTGTACGCCGGTTTTGGCGGGGAGATGCAGGCCAGGTAGGTACCCTGGCTTACCGGCTTACGGGAAGCAGTGATCTCTACGAACATGGAGGACGACGACCCTATGCCAGTATCAACTTTGTAACCGCACATGATGGGTTTACTTTGCGGGATCTGGTGAGCTATAACGAAAAGCACAACGAAGCAAATGGAGAAGGGAATCGAGATGGGCATAATGAGAATTTTAGCTGGAATTGTGGAGTGGAAGGTCCAACCGATGATCCAGAAATTTTAACCTTACGAGCACGCCAGCAGCGCAATTTTCTGGCCACTCTCCTCTTGTCACAGGGCGTACCGATGCTCCTGGCTGGTGACGAGATTGGACGCACCCAGCAGGGAAACAACAATGCTTATTGTCAAGATAACGAGATATCCTGGGTAAATTGGGAGCTGGACCAGCAGAAACGAGAGCTCCTGGAGTTCACCCGGTTACTTATCCGCCTCTTCCATCGACACCCAGTACTCCGGCGCCGAAAATTTTTCCAGGGACGGAGAATTCGCGGTTCCGAGGTAAAAGATCTCTCCTGGTTTCGACCGGATGGAAAAGAGATGACAGAGGAAGATTGGAATAATCCAGAGATACGCTGCTTTGGTCTCCGTCTGGCTGGTGATGCTATTGAGGAAATGGACATGCGAGGGAATCGAATCGTTGATGATACGCTTCTGATTCTCTTAAATGCCCACCCGGAGCTCATCCTGTTTGTCCTGCCAGCCCACCGGGCCGAAGTACGCTGGGAGCTGATTTTGGATACATGGGAACCAATAGGAAAGCGGCAACATCGTCCATTGAAAGGAGGAGAATTCTATGAATTAGAGGGGCGTTCCCTTGCCCTCCTTCGCCTTCGTCGGAATGATAATGAGTCGAGGGAAGCTTAAGGCCTGATAACTCCCTCCCTCTAGTGCGCTGGTAAATAAGTTCTGACTAATGGTCATGCTGAGCCGAAGGCGAAGTATCTCTTTGCAGGGCGGCGGAGATCCTTCGCTCCGTTCAGCATGACAGGTCAAAATATATTTTACAGAACACTGGTCACTCAGAATGACAGAGGGTATATAAAGTCAGACAGGGATAGAAGTGTATTCTCCATTCACTATAGGAAGGATATCGACGCATGGAGCGGTATATTTGTATCCATGGACATTTTTACCAGCCCCCCAGGGAAAATCCCTGGCTGGAAGAAGTGGAATTGCAAGATTCTGCTTATCCTTACCACGACTGGAATGAACGGATTACTGCCGAATGTTATGCACCTAATATGGCTTCGCGGATTCTGGATGCGGATGGTCGGATCATCGAAATTGTGGATAATTACTCCCAAATGAGTTTTAACTTTGGCCCTACTCTACTCTCCTGGCTCGAACGACGTAGACCGGGGGTGTATGACGCTATCGTAGAGGCGGATCAGCAGAGCAGGAAGCGCTTCTCCGGCCATGGTTCCGCTCTAGCTCAAGTCTATAACCATATGATTATGCCGCTGGCGAACAAAAGAGATAAGTATACGCAGGTTATCTGGGGTATCAAGGATTTTCAGAAACGGTTTGGACGATTTCCAGAAGGGATGTGGCTCCCGGAAACCGCAGTGGATATAGAGACGCTGGAAGTGTTGGCCGAACTAGGAATTGCCTTCACGATTCTGGCTCCCCGTCAGGCCAAGCGAGTACGAAAACGTACCGAAACTACGTGGCTCGATGTGAGTGGGGGTCGGATTGATCCGACTATGCCCTATCTGTGTCTTCTTCCTTCTGGGAAAACCATCACTCTCTTTTTTTATGATGGCCCCATCTCTCAAGATATCGCCTTTGGGGGGCTGTTGAACAACGGTGAAATTTTAGCCAAACGGATCCTGGCTGCTTTTACCGATCAGCGAAAATGGCCACAGCTTGTACACGTTGCCACTGATGGAGAAACGTATGGGCATCATCATCGCTATGGTGACATGGCTCTGGCTTATTGTCTCCACTTTATCGACGCCCATGGATTCGCTAAACTGACCAATTATGGAGAATATCTAGAAAAACATCCTCCCACCTATGTAGTCGAAATTTTTGAGAATTCCTCCTGGAGCTGTATCCATGGGATAGAGCGCTGGAGAGAGAATTGTGGGTGTAATAGTGGAAGATCGGGATGGACACAGGCCTGGCGAAAACCTTTGCGCGAGGCTATGGACTGGTTACGAGATCAATTACTCTCTCTCTATGAAGCGCAAGCTTCTCGCTATCTTCGTGATCCCTGGAAGACGAGAAATGCTTATATTGAAGTGCTTCTGGATCGTTCTCCGTCAGCCGTCGAGAAATTTTTGTTCGGTCATGCTTTAGAAGCGCTCTCCAGAGAAGAGAGGGTCATCGTGCTGAAATTACTGGAGATGCAACGAAACGCTCTCCTCATGTATACCAGTTGTGGCTGGTTTTTTGATGAGATCTCTGGAATAGAAACCGTGCAGGTGCTGATGTATGCCGCCCAGGCGATGCAATATGCCGAAGAGGTACAAAATATCTCGCTTGAATCTGCCTTTGTCAGCCTCTTAGAGAAAGCCCCGAGTAACACGTATACGAATGGGGCAAGAGTGTATGAGATGTTTGTTAAGCCAGCTCGCGCGGATCTTGTGCGGGTCGGAGCCCATTATGGGATCTCTTCCCTTTTTGAAGATTTTCCTCAAGAGACTCAGCTCTTTTGTTATACCGCTCATCGAGAGAGTTTTGAGCGGAGAGAGGCGGGAAAAATTAAGCTGGTAACTGGCAAAACACGTATCCGATCCGACATTACCTGGGAAGAGAAAACCTTGAATTTTGTCGTCTTGCACCTTGGGGACCATAATATCACCAGCGGAGTCCAGGAGATCCTGGCCACAGATACTTTCGCTCTTATGCAACAAGAACTCGCGGAAGTATTCGAGAAAGGAGATATTCCGGCGGTGATCAGATTGATAGACAAATATTTCGATGGTCATACCTATGCAGTATGGCATTTGTTTAAAGATGCTCAGCGCATTATCTTGCATCAAGTTCTGCAGTCTACCTATGAAGAGATCGAAGCCTCCTATCGCCAAATCTATGCCAACAACTATACGTTGATGAATTTTTTCCAGGGTTTACATATTCATCTCCCGCGACCACTTGCCGTAGCAACAGAGTATGTCATCAATACCGATTTGAAACGGATTTTTGAAGAAAAAGACCTGGATATTGAGAGATTGGAACAGCTTATTCACGAGGCCCAAAAATGGGCTATACCCATTGACAAAACCACGATCAGTTTTGTGACCAATAGCTGGATAAACAGATTTCTGGAACACCTCATGCAACAACCAGAAAATATCCCACTTTTGGTCAAGATTGATACGGTGTTGAGACTCATCAAATCACTGGCGTTGGATTTGGAACTCTGGAAAGCGCAGAATCTCTATTTCTCTCTGGGCCAGACTCTCTACGGATCTATGCGTGAGAAAGCGGACAAAGGGGATGAGGAAGCGCGGCGTTGGGTTGAAACGTTTCGAAAGTTAGGGTATTACCTCCAGGTAAAGGTGGCCTAATGCGTATTCCACTAGCAACCTACCGTTTACAATTCACTCCCGCTTTTGGTTTTACCGCTGCTAGAAAGATTCTTCCCTATCTCTCTGACCTCGGTATTTCAGATATCTATGCTTCACCAATCTTTAAGGCTCGTCAGGGCAGCATGCATGGATACGACGTGGTCGATCCTACCCAGTTGAATCCAGAACTTGGAACAGAGGAAGAGTTTTCCCGGCTTACCCAGGTAGTCCAGGAACATGAAATGGGATGGCTCCAGGATATTGTCCCAAACCATATGGCCTATGATGGGGCGAATCAGATGCTTCGTGATGTCCTGGAAAATGGCGAGTGCTCAGAATATATTGCATTCTTTGATATTGACTGGAACCACCCGTATGAGAGCATCCGCGGGCGGGTCCTGGCTCCCTTTCTCGGGCGGCTCTATGGGGAAGCCCTGGAAGCGGGAGAAATTACTCTTCAATATAGCCAGGATGGGTTTACGATTCATTACTATGCGTTAAATTTTCCACTCCGAATCGAGTCCTATTCTACTCTGCTCACCCATCGGCTGTACACTCTGCGCAGGTGGTTGGGTGAAGATCACCCGGACTATATCAAATTCCTTGGTCTCCTCTATTCCCTGAAAAACTTGCCAGTATCCAGAGAAGAGCTTTCCGAGAGGACTGGCCAGATTCGGTTTATCAAACGCATGCTCTGGGAACTCTATATCCAGAACCCTTTTATTAAACAATTTCTTGATGAGAATATTACGTTCTTTAATGGAGAGCCAGGTAAACCGGAGACGGTAAATCGACTCGATGAATTGCTTACTGAACAGCACTATCGGCTATCCTTCTGGAAAGTGGCCACGGAGGAGATCAACTATCGACGATTTTTTAATATCAATGAACTTATTTCGCTCCGCATGGAAGATGCCTTGGTCTTTCATCAGACCCATACCCTGATCCATCATTTTGTTCAAGACCAGAAATTCACCGGTTTGCGTATTGATCATATCGATGGGCTCTATGATCCTACGGGATATCTGCATCGACTGCGTGCGCTGGCGCCAGATACGTATATCATCGTGGAAAAAATTCTGGAACCTAACGAAGAACTCCCCGCTTCCTGGCCTATCCAAGGAACTACAGGGTATGAGTTTCTCCATATGCTTACCGGCGCGTTCTGCAACAGAAAAAACAAGAAACAGCTCCAGAGAATCTATTCTCGTTTTGCGGAATTCAAAACCCCGTACGACGAACTGGTCTATGAGAAAAAGAAATTTATCATCGAGCGAGACATGGCTGGTGATGTTGACAATCTGGCTCACCTCTTGAAACGAATTTCCAGCCGCGATAGACATGCCAGTGATATTACTTTGTATAAGCTCAAAAGAGCTATGGTAGAGGTGTTAGCCTTCTTTCCGGTCTATTGCACCTACGTTACGCCAGAGGTATTCCGTGAAGCGGATCGAGGCTATATTCAGGAAGCAATTCAGAAGGCCAGAGAACGGCATCCCGGCCTCTTGGATGAACTCAACTTTATGGAGCGCTTTTTGCTGTTAAAGTTTGGCGACTATCTGCCAAAAGAGGAACAGATGCAATGGATTCACTTTGTGATGCGTTTTCAACAGCTTACAGGCCCTCTCATGGCTAAAGGATTTGAGGATACGACTCTCTATATTTACAATAGACTCCTCTCTCTCAACGAGGTGGGAGGAAATCCAGAGCAATTTGGAGTAGCGCTGAGCGAATGGCACGACTTTAACAGCAAACGGGCCCGGATATGGCCACATGCTCTTAATGCTACGTCCACCCATGACACCAAACGGGGCGAAGATGTCCGGGCAAGAATCAATGTGCTCTCCGAAATTCCAGAAGAATGGGAAGAGCATCTCCGGAAATGGAACCAGATCAATCGCCGTCGAAAACGGATGCAGAATGGAGTCCCTGTACCCGGGAGAAATATGGAGTATTTTCTCTATCAAACCTTGATCGGCTCGTTTCCCTTTGCCGAAGAAGAACAGGAGCTCTATCGAGAGCGGGTCAAAGAGTATATCATCAAGGCGGCTCGTGAAGCCAAAGTTCGTACGACCTGGCTACAACCGAATACGGACTATGAAAAAGGCTTTTTAGCCTTTATCGATGGAATCCTCAAGCCCTCCCCACAGAATCGGTTTCTTCAATCTTTTCTCCCTTTTCAAAAAAAAGTGGCGGTGTATGGTATCTGGAATTCTCTCTCACAAACCTTACTAAAAATCACCGCTCCAGGTATTCCAGATTTTTATCAGGGAACAGAGTTTTGGGATCTGAACCTGGTCGATCCCGATAATCGGCGGCCGGTAGATTTCGCAAAACGGGAACGGGTGCTGCATGAAATCCAGAAAAAAGCCCAGAACAGACCACACCTTTTAACAGAACTCCTCTCTACCAAAGAGGATGGACGGATAAAGCTCTTTCTCATTACAATGGCCCTGCGGATACGACACGCACAGAAGACGCTCTTTGCTGAGGGGGATTATCTTCCTCTCGATACGGGAGGCAAATGGAAAGAGCAGGTGGTGGCTTTTGCACGAGTCAAAGAAGCAAAGTGGGCACTCACGGTGGTTCCCAGATTGCTCACAGAGATCGTCTCTGAACAAGAGCTCCCGCTGGGGAAACGAGTATGGGGAGATACGCATGTACTGTTGCCGGCAGAGGCCCCGATGTATTGGAGAGAAACCTTTAGCGAGACAACTATACACGGAGAGCGTGTTCTGTCGGTTGGTGACCTGTTAGAAAAGTTTCCCGTAGCATTGCTGATCAATGAGGAGGCATAATGAGAAGAAGGGGAAGTGGCATTTTACTCCATATTAGCTCACTCCCATCCGCTTATGGCATTGGAGATCTTGGACCGGAGGCGTACCGATTTGTCGATTTTCTGGTGGAAACCAAACAGAGTTTTTGGCAAGTCCTTCCGGTGAATCCGACCAACACTGCTCATGGCAATTCTCCCTATAGCAGCGATTCGGCCTTTGCCGGGAATCTTCTCTTTATCAGTCCGGAAGTTTTGGTGCGGAGTGGCCTCTTATCTCCAGATGAGATACACTCCCCTCCTTTTCCAGCAGGACAAGTAGACTATGGAAGGGTAACCGACTACAAGGAAACTCTCTTGACGCACGCATTTGAAAAGCATAAGGCCCAGCTAGAACGAGACTATGCTTTCCAAAAATTCTGTCAGCAGCAGGCCTTTTGGTTAGAGGATTATACCCTCTTTAAGGCTCTCAAGCAGCACTATAATGGGCAAGTCTGGAGTGAGTGGCCTCGAGAGATCCGGGACAGAGAAGAAAGGGCTTTACAAGAAGGCAAAGAGGAGTTTCAGGAGTATATTGTAAAGGAAAAGTGGCTCCAGTATCTGTTCTTCACTCAATGGAATGCCCTGCAGGAGTACAGCAATAGCCGCGGAATACAGATTGTAGGAGATATCCCGATCTATGTGAACTTTGATAGCGCCGATGTCTGGGCGCATCCAGAGCTTTTTAAATTAGGTGAGGACAAACGACCGATCTGTGTAGCGGGCGTGCCTCCCGACTATTTTAGTGCTACCGGGCAATTGTGGGGAAATCCGGTTTATGATTGGGAGAGATTACGTCAAACCCGCTATGCCTGGTGGGTGAAGCGAGTCAAGCACAATTTATCTCTGTTTAACCTGGTACGACTCGATCATTTCCGCGGTTTTGTGGCCTACTGGGAAGTACCGGCTGGAGAAACTACTGCCATCAATGGAAAATGGATAGAAGCTCCTTGCTACGATTTTTTTTCTACCCTCCTCGCCCATTGTCCGTATCTCCCGGTTATTGCAGAAGATCTTGGACTGATCACTCCCGATGTGCGGGAGGTAATGCATCGGTTTGCTTTTCCCGGTATGAAAGTGCTCCTCTTTGCCTTTGGAGGGGATATGCCGACCAATCCCTATATTCCGCATAACTATGAGCCAAATTATATCGTCTACACAGGAACTCATGATACCAATACCGCTCGCGGATGGTTCCAGCAAGAAGCGCAACCGGAAGATAAACAGCGACTCTTTGCCTATCTCGGGCGGGAGGTGTCAGAAGAGCAGATACACTGGGAACTGATCCGACTGGCTATGATGTCTGTAGCAAACACCGTAATTATTCCAATGCAAGATATCTTAGGCCTTGGGGCCGAGGCCAAAATGAACCTCCCTTCCACCACAGAGGGGAATTGGGGATGGAGGCTGCTCGCAGATCATGTCACTCCACCTCTCTGCGAGCAATTTAGGCAGATGACTACTCTGTATGGACGGAAGAGTGAGGCGAGTCCGGCTTAATCAACCAAATCGCCATCACAGGGGAGTCCGCAAGAGTACCAATGCATCTTCGTTATTATCAGGATAATAACCCTTGCGAATCCCTACCGGAGCAAACCCAAAACGGGTATAGAGCTGACGAGCGGGCACATTCGATACTCGAACTTCTAGAAAAACTTTTTCACATCCAGCTTCTTTGGCAAAGGCAAGCGCTTTTTCGAGGAGTTGATGACCAATTCCTTGCCGACGAAAGTCCGGGTGCACAGCAATATTAGCAATATGAGCCTCTTCCAGAACGATCCAGAGGCAGAGATAACCCACGATTTTCCCCTCATACCTGGCTACAAAAGGATGAGAGAATTTATGATCCTCTATCTCGGTACGGAAGAGTTCTCTGGACCATGGGGAAGAGAAAGAGGCTTGCTCTATCGCTAAGACTTCGTCGAGATCTTCTACCTCCATTGGCTGGATGTCGAGTGCAATCATGGCGTTGATCTTCTGGTTGTAGTGAGAGAGAGGGGGAGTTGCTCTGGCGGGCAACTGGTGATCCTCTCTAATCGATCGTTGGCTGTATCGAGAATATAAAATTCTTCCTCTAAAGGAGCCAGAGAACAGATGATGGAATTGTTATGCTCTACACGACGAAAAAAATGGGCATGACCACAGAACATATAGCGTGGATGAAGCCTATCCAGCAGCTCCCGAATCGCTGGTACCGCATGATCCGGTTCTCTTCCAAAACCCAGTCCGGCTGGACAACCATGCGTCAGGAAGATGTCTATGGACTCTCCGGCAAGAGCAAGGCAGGTCTGAACATCTTCTTCCTGAAAATAGCCGGTCATCTCATAAGCAGGATATTCTCCTTTCCGGGCTCGATAATACAAAGCTTCAAAAGCTCCATTCAACCCACTGATCCGCACTTGTTCCCTCTCGCCCTGTACGGTAAGAATCGCACCGGTGGGGAGATGGTGAAGGTTGCTGATCGCCCGTGTCCCCTGGCTGATCTCCTCAATCACCGGAGGCCAATCGTTATTGCCATAGATCCAGTAAACTGGCTTTGGAAAAGAGCGATAATGACACATATCACCAGTCTGAAGAAAGAGATCGAGATCGAGGATCTCTACCAGTGTGCCAAAATAGTCAATAAGCCGCTGATTTGTGGGGCCAAAAAAACCCTGAATATCTCCAAAAATTCCTATGCGCATCCCAAAAGTCTCCGCTCTACCTCTCTTTCCCTCTCTGTATGATAATAATAAAAATTCGTGTCGTCAACTGCACTCAAGCACTGCTATTCCACACCTTCTTCCTTTCCCACCAAGCCCCTGTTTTTATTCTATCATGTGCATCACTGCTCCAAACAAGTCTCAGCATACTCATATTTTAGGGTTGAAAATCCCAGTACGCTCTTGAGTGTGGCTGAGTAATGCGCTATAGTATGCTTGTTCAGACGTATTAACAGCCCTTTACTGATAAACCTACCCTGTAGCGATATCAAGTTCCAAGGAGAAATGGTCATGATCCTACATGGCATAGTGCAAAAGGGAACTATTATCTTTTCGAAACCTGTACCACTCACCCTGCTCTGGGCCAGATAGAGGCCATACCACGAAACTGAAACAGCTACCAGAGATAGAGAGACCCTTGACAGAGAGAGGGAATTTCTCTATAAACTTCATAGAGAATAAGTAAATTGCTTTTTACACACCAGATGATAACCTGGATTGGTGACCATCAATAGAAAGGGATTATCTCGTATGGCTCAGCCGAACCGGAAACAAAGCAAGAAGCAAAAGGAGCAAGCTGCTCGTAAAGCCCAACAACAAAAGAAACTCCTGGTTGGTGTGGGAATTATCGGAGCACTGATTCTCCTTGTGGTCTTCATTCGGCATTGGCAATCGGCAGAGACAGATAGGCTGGCTGAAGCGGCCTATTCTAAGGGAGCAGAGAACGCACCGATTGTTATGAAAGAATTCAGTGATTATCAATGACCACACTGCAAGGCGGTCCAGGCTGTGGTTGACCGCGTGTTGCAAGAATATCCGGATAAGGTCAAACTGGTCTATTATCATTTCTCCCTGAATCCACTATCTATGAAGGCTGCAGAGGCAGCGCTGTGTGCGGGAGCCCAGGGGAAATTCTGGGAATTTCACGATATGCTTTTTCAATTTCAAGCCTCCTGGTCTGGACAACAGAAGTATATGGAATACTTTCGCCCATATGCTCAACAACTCGGTTTGAATGTCGAACAGTTCAGTCAATGTGTGGAATCCGGAGAGATGCGAGAAGTCGCGCAACGGGAGAAAAGTCAGGGAGAAGCACTCAATATAAATTCGACTCCTACTATTTTTCTGAATAACATCCGCATTGTAGGAGCCCAACCCTATATTGTCTATGCCCAGACTATTGAGGAATTGCTGAAGAAGTGAGAATAAGAGAGAAGAAGGCTCCTCGTTGGAAAGAGTGGATAAATGCTCCCTACCTTGTCGTGAGCTGCCGGTTACTGGTAGGGAGTGTGTTTCTGGTGGCCGGTTTACTCAAATTGCTGGCTCCTCCGGAAGAGTTTGCGGCTCTAATGCGAGACTATCAGGTGATTCCCGCCATACTAATCCAGCCCCTTTCCTTGCTTCTCCCCTGGATAGAATTTCTTTCCGGATCGCTCCTTTGTGCCGGGTTATTCACCCGAATCGTCGCTTTTGCAGTTATCTTGCAATTACTCTCCTTTCTGGGAGTGATCAGCTTGGTTCTGCTCTTGGGAATTCCGTTGGAAGATTGCGGCTGTTTTGGTGGAATAGGATTTTCAGAGACCCCTCGGCAAGTTTGGATACGGGATGCGGTGTTTCTAAGTCTGATGCTCCTGGTGGTTCGGCATCCTGTCTCTCCCTGGAGCTTAGATCACTGGTTTGCTCGAAACTAACTGCGCTGCATGGTGGCTTCGGGAACCTCGGTAAAAGGAGTGGCTATCGAAAAAAGCTTACGATTTGAGACGAGGATCTAAAATATCCCGCAAACTATCACCCAGAAGGTTAAAACCGAGGACGGTAAGCATAATAGCCACTCCTGGAAATACCGCAACCCAGGGAGCGAGTTCCATATATTTGCGTCCTGTTCCGAGCATGGTTCCCCAGGAAGGTTCAGGCGGTTGAATCCCCAGTCCTAAAAAACTTAACGCTGCTTCAGTCAAAATAGCCGTGGAAAGGGAGAGGGTAGTTTGGACGATCAAGGGAGCGGCAATATTCGGCAGAACATGCCAGAAAATAATACGAGGGCTTGTCGAACCGACCGCCCGGGCAGCTTCTACATATTCCCGCTGCATGACAGAGAGCACTGGTCCACGAGTTACCCGAGCAAAAGTGGGGGCATAGACGATCCCAATAGCAATCATGGCATTGGTCAGATTGGGTCCCAGGATACCGGTAATGCCTATGGCCAGTACAATGGCGGGCACGGAAAAAATGACATCCATGACTCGCATGATCAGATGATCGGCGATTCCTCCATAATAGCCAGAAATGAGTCCCAGTAAGGCTCCTCCCAGTAGAGCAATACTCACCGAAAGCATTCCTACCCAGAGAGAAATCCGTGCACCAAAGAGGATGCGACTCAAAATATCCCGCCCAAACTCATCGGTGCCTAACGCGTAGTCTCCACCCGGAGGTAACAGTCGTTTCCCAATCTGGGCAGTCGGATCATGCGGCGCTAACCAGGGAGCGAAAAGTGCCATTAATATGACCCCAAGGATAATCCCAGCGCCAAGAATTCCCAAAAGATTCTTCCGGAATTGATCCAAAAACAGGAAAGAAGAGCGCTGTGTTTTTGGATCATCATTCTCTGAGTGTGACATGATTTTTCCTATAAAATTGTGAATGCAAGGAGACACCCGGGGACCGTGCTACGCACGGACACCCGGGGGCTCTAGGCCCTTTCTAGCGCTCAATCCCGAGTGTCTGAGCACAGCGAAGACCCGGGTGTTTCGATGAGAAAAAGGCACGCACAACAATACGTTTGACCAGGCACTAGCCCTGCAGACATCAAGACACCATCACCTGCTATCTAATACATGACATGTAGATACATTACATCACCCATCCCACCTTACATCCTTGATGTCTGCAGGGCTTTGTAAACTTTCAACCACTGTCTCCCCTTACTGGTATCGAATCCGAGGATCAAAATACGAGTAAAGAATATCGACAAAGAGATTTGCCAGAACAAACATCAGGGAGATAAAGAGCACTGTTGCCTGGACGACTGGATAGTCTCGTTGATAAATGGCATTGAGGAGCATCCATCCTAGACCCGGGAGGCCAAAGATCTGTTCCACAATCACCGCTCCCCCTAGAAGATACCCTGCTTGCACTCCTACCACTGTAATCACCGGAATAAAGGCATTTTTGAGGGCATGACGAAAAAGAACCTTTCCTTCGATCAACCCTTTTGCGCGAGCGGTCTGGATATACTCCTGACGAAGCACTTCCAGCAGAGAAGATCGCGTCATACGCATGACAATAGCCATCAATGCCAGGGCTAAGGAGACGGCTGGTAACGCCATCTGAGATAGATTTCCCCAGAGATCTGTTATCGGGCTGACAAACATTAAGGGAGGAAACCAGTGAAAATAGAGAGAACTGATCAGAATGAGCATAGTGGCCAGCCAGAAATTGGGAAAGGAGAGGCCTATCAAACCAAGGAAGCGTACCAGAAAGTCAATTTTCCCATGTGGAAACACTGCGGACAGGACTCCGAGTGGCACGGCAAATACCAGGGCCAGCAGAACAGAGAGGATGGTCAGTTCGACCGTAACCGGGATACGGTAGAGTAAAGTTTCGGCGACCTGATGGCCAGTACGGAGAGAACGCCCTAGATCCCCCTGCAAGAGATCCCCTATCCATCGAAGATACTGGATATGAAGAGGGGCATCCAACCCGAGCACTTTTCGTAAGGTCTCGCGAACTTCAGGAGAAAGAGTCGCTTCTAACCCCAAAAGCGAATCGATAACATCTCCTGGAATCAATCGCATGAGAAGAAAGATCAGGAGTGAGATACCAATCAAAACGGGAATAGTCATAAACATCCGTTTCAGAATATACCGTCCCACTCCTGCTTCCTCTTATTCCCTTAGGCTTGCAACCACGATTTCTTGAAAAAGATCCGTCGTCCGGTATAGGACTGGACGTACCCCTGCAGTTCATTCCGTACCGCTTCAATGTTATTTCCGGTATACCAGCAAATCTGTGGTGCATCGTCCAGAAGAATCTTTTGCGCTTCGAAGTAAAGCTCTTTCCGCTTTTCATGATCGAGTTCCGCCGCGGCTTTATCCAGCAGAGTATCAAACTGAGGATTAGAATATTGTTGATTGGAAGGCGATTGCGAGTGCCACCAGTTGTAGAGATAGTGATGCGGATCAGGGTAGAAGGTCCAGGCAGTGATTTTGATGTCGTAATCCTGATTGGGGCGGAAGGTTTCTTTAATAAATTGCCCCCATTCGAGCTGGATCACTTCTGCTTCAATCCCGATCTTCTTCAGTTGATCCTGCAGCACGATAGAGGCCGCCACAAATTCTGGATACTGTGGCGAGGCCTTGATCGTGGTCTTAAAACCATTTGGATATCCGGCCTCTGCAAGGAGTTGTTTCGCTTTGGCAATATCTGGTTTATAGGGAAGCTGCTCAACTGGGATATACCAGTCTGTATGTCCGGTGGGAACCGGCCCAGAGAGCACTCCTTCCCCGAACACGGCCTTTTCGATGACTTCCTGTCGATCCACGGCCAGGCTAATCGCCTGGCGTACTCGTTTATCGGTAAAAGGTTTGCGTGTACTATTCAGCACATGAATAACTAACCAGGCTTTCGGACTGCGCATGATGGTAATGTTTTTATCTCGAGCTAACCGTTGTGCTCCTTCTCCAGTGAGGTAGGCGTAATGAATGGCTCCGGTACGTAAACCGGCTACCCGGGCATCTTCCTCCACCATAATCTTAAAAGTTAACTCTTGCACATAGGGTAGCCCCTTTTCCCAATACTCATTATTTCGGACATAACGGACATGACTGTAAGGGACAAATTCGACCAGTTTAAAAGGACCGGTCCCGACAGCGGTACTGGCCAAATCCCCCTTTTCCTCTACTACCTCTTTGGGAACAATTGCCGAACCACGCATTGCTGCAAAACTCGCCAGCAGAGGAGTAAAGGGATGTTTTAGGAGAAATTTGATGGTGTGTTTATCCATTACTTCGGTCTTATCAATCGCCACAAACCAGCTTTTATACGGGGCGGCTACCTGAGGATCGGTCAGGCGTTCGAACCAGTAGGCCACATCGTCGGCGACAAATTCTCGCCCATTATGCCATTTGACCCCTTTGCGTAAATGGAAGATGTAGGTCGTAGGATCTGGAATATCCCAGGATTCGGCGAGAGCCGGGACCACCTGCATATTTTCATCATACTGGGTGAGACTATTATAAACATGTTCAAAAGCCTGCACTGCCGAGTAATTCGAGGTTTTCTGTGGATCGAGGCTAATGGGATCGAGTTCCTGAGCGGCTAAGAGATGGCCTCCCATCTTGGGAGTCATCTGAGCAGCCTCTCCTCTTCCCACCCAACTGCTCCTTTGTCCCAAAGTTCCTATAGTCCATAAACTAAAACCTCCCCAAACGCTCCGCTGTAAAAAAGAACGTCGGGATATGCTATACGGTTTCCCTCTTCCAGTATGTGGATTGTTAGACATGATTGCTTTCTTCCTTTCCTTTCACACTACTTTGTCAGCACTCTCATCTTGCTCACCTTTTCATCTCTTCCATGGTGAAATTAGGCTGTACCCTTGACCTAAATTTCCTTTTGTTTCCCTGCCAACCCCTCTTTTTTATTCGGCCGTATACTAACACACTGCGAAGCGGCTGTCTAGAAGGATCTCTCCTATTTCTTTTTCACCCATTTTCCGTCTTTGGTTTGAATCCACCATCCAGAATCAGCCGCTTTTTGCCAGCTCTCGGCAAAGGTGCTCTGGATCTGTCCCAGAGCAGAGGTCAGATTATTGGCCTTGGCAAACTCGGCATATAACGCTTGACGGTCTGCATTTTGTTCCTTGACTAACTGCCGGACCTTAGCCTGTTGTTGCAGAGAGAGCCCTTGCAGGCTGCGAATTGCAATGAGTCCATCCTTTCCCTCTCCCACAACCCCCTGGTCGAAGTACGGTTTTAGTTCTGGGAATCTTTTCTCCAGAGAGGCTTTGAGCGTACGAATCGCCGGTGTAGTTATATTGAGATTCACTGCAGCAAAGGCTACCGGAAGCTGCCAGATAAAGATACGTTTTTGCCAGTGAAAACTCTGTGGTGGAGCGGGTTGTTGTTCCAGTTCTTTTTTGCGGATATCGCCTACAATCTGATCAGCCGCTTCCCGAACTTCTGCCGCTGGAAAAACAACATTAATGGTTACACAACCCAGGATAACGAACAATAACATCAAACAGGAGAACATAATAATAAAGCGAGAGGATAACGATGATCTTTGCATAGTCTTCTCCTACAGCCTAGAAAAAGAGGTGGATATTATTCAGGAGCCCAGGTGGGCTTGCGTTTTTCCTGAAAGGCTCGCATTCCTTCTTTCGGTTCTTCGCTTCTATAGGCATGGGCAAAGGCTTCAATTCCCAACTGAAAGGCATGACTCATGGTAGAGTCCATCCATTGATAGACAAGTTTCTTTTGTGCTTCCAGTGCCTTAGGTGCACATTGCAAAAGACTCTGTACCATCTTATCGACGGTAGCCTCCAGGTGCTCAGCAGGAACCACCCGATTGATTAACCCCCATTGATACGCGGTACGGGCTTTGATCATCTGTCCGGTTAAGAGTAATTCCATTGCCCGGCTTGTTCCAATAAGAGCTGGCAGTAGAGCAGCTTCGATAACAGAAGGAATACCGATGCGCACTTCAGGCATGCCAAATACAGAATGGTCTGAAGCTATCCGGAGATCACAGGCCATAGCCATTTCACAGCCCCCTCCTAAGGCATACCCATTGATGCTGGCAATCACCGGAATAGGTAACCGTCTGAGATCAGCCATGACCGAATGAAATAGGGTGATAAAACTTCGCGCAGCAGCAGGATTCAGCGTAACCATCTCATTGATATCAACTCCAGCTATAAACGCTTTCTCCCCTCCGCCCGATAATACCAGAACCCTGAGCTCATTTCGGGCCGAGATATGGGCCAGGGCCTCCCGTAAATTCTGCATCAGAGCACTCGTCAACAAGTTTAAAGGAGGATTATAGATACAGAGATGGCCCACCGAGCCGTTGACCCGTAAGATGACACTTGGTCCAAAAGTCTCACTGATCATAGAAGAATCATACATGGTTTGTATCCTTGTAATGAAAATACCTGTTCAGTTCTACTTTTCCCTCTACTTTGCCCTTCCGCAGTATATTTTGTCTAAGCACGTTAGTCAAGCCTTTAAGCGTGCAGGAATAACTTCAAAATAGCATTTTCAGAAATTTTGCGTACAATATACTACAGTGCTCTGGTCAATGCATTTTCATGTTAAGCTGAAGGCGAAGCAGGACCACTGGTCAAATTAGCAGAGTACCCTTGTGCATATCCAAGAGAGCCCTTTGGGATTACCTATAACAATGAGGGAACATAGAGAGCCTGGGAGTCAAATGAACAACCCTCCGCTGTGGTTCGGGAGCAGGCCTCACGACGAAGTTAGACGAGACGGCGAGATGCCCGCGCTTCCAGGGTATGTCCTTTCCCAAAGGGGTCTCCTGAAAAGACACCAGATACTATTATTCTTAAGAGAGAAAATACGCTGATGAAAAAAGTACCTAGATACGATATCGTCGTTATTGGTGGAGGGATTAGCGGCACAGCGGCTACTTATGAATTGGCTGGAACAGGAGCTTCAGTACTTTTGATCGAAAAAGGGTCACTTGCCAGTATGGCTTCTGGATGGACTCTTGCCGGTGTCCGCCAGTCTGGGAGACATGTAGCGGAACTTCCTCTTGCCCAAGCGGCTGTATGCCGTTGGGAGAGACTTGGACAAGAACTGGAAGCAGATGTAGAATATCGACAGGAAGGCAATCTCCGCCTGGCCCGGACTCCGGAAGAGGTTGCAGTCATTGCCTCTCTGGTGGAAGAACAGCGAACCTATGGACTCGATCTAGCTTTTCTTCCGGATAATGCCGCAGTTCGTGCAGTAGCTCCGGCTATTTCCGAATCTGTTTTGGCTGCTTCGTACTGTCCTACCGATGGTCATGCTAATCCGGTTAAAACTGTACAGGCATTTGCGGCTGCAGCAGAACGTCGTGGAGCGACCATCCAGACGCAGACCAGGGTAACAGATATAAAGGTACAGGGGGGACGGATAGGTGGCGTACAGACTACGGCCGGTCCACTGGCATGTGATGTGGTGGTTATTGCCGCTGGGGTCTACTCCGACCGCCTCTGTGCTCTGGCGGGATTGGAACTCCCCTTGACGGTAACTCATGTCACGGTGGTCCAAACGGTTCCTTTACCACCCCTGCTTCGACCGGTGCTGGGTGTTGCTAACGCCGACTTTGCTGGACGACAGGAGGTGAATGGCCGACTCCGGATCACTGGTGGGGTAGAACCCTGGCAGTGGCCCAGTGGTGAACTGGGTGCTGAAACGGTGCAACCACCCGCTCATGCAGTGGCCACGGTAATTCAACGGGGAATAGCCCTGCTTCCCGCCTTGACGCATGCCCGGATTGCCCAGGTGTGGGGAGGTCTTATCGATATGACCCCGGATGCTCTGCCGGTCATTGAGCGTGCGCTTGAGGTAGAAGGACTGATCGTTGCTGCTGGATTTTCTGGGCATGGTTTTTGTCTTGGGCCAATCACCGGCCAGCTCATCTGTGAGCTGGTGATGGGCAAAGCAACCTCTCTTCCAATTGATCCCTTTAAACGAGAACGCTTTGCCAGTCTAAAAGACAGGGCCAAAACCGAATTGCATGGGTGAGGAAAAAGGGGAATTCAGGAGCAGATACCAGCCTTGAAGACGCTGATTATGCAGTTGACAGTCACCTGTGGAAAGTATAAGTTATATATAAACTTAAAATGTTGACTGCTGGTCATACAGATTAGACATGCGCCTGCGGAGAAGATTTAATGGCGTTTACTATCCAGGAATATCTCGATTTAGTTCGGTTGTTGGCCGAACATCCGGAGTGGCGTGCGGAACTCCGGCGTTTGCTGTTGTCTGATGACGTGTTGGCCTTACCAACGATTGTGCGGGATCTCGTGGAGACCCAACGACGCACGGAAGCGCATATAGAAGCCTTAGCCGAGGCACAGCGTCAAACGGAAGTGCGCTTGGAGCGACTCGAAGGGGTAGTCCAGGAGTTAGCTGAGGCGCAGCGCCGTACGGAAGCGCGGCTGGAGCGACTCGAAGGGGTAGTCCAGGAGTTAGCTGAGGCGCAGCGCCGTACGGAAGAACGTCTGGAACGACTCGAAGGGGTGGTCCATGATCTGGTCGAAGTCCAGCGGAAAACCATTGATACCGTTGGTGGTCTCAAAGGTCGTGTACTGGAAATCACCTATCGGGAAAAGGCCAGTGCGTATTTTGGCCCTCTCCTTCGGCGAGTTCGTGTAGTGACCCTTGATAGCCTGGAAGATACGTTAGAGACCCACCTGGCCTCTGAAGAGTTTCGGGAGGTCTTCCTCTTGGATCTAGTGGTCAGCGGCCAGCTTCGTCACGACCGAACGCTGCCAGAAGTCTGGCTTGCAGTGGAGATCTCCGCAGTAGTGGATCAGGATGATGTGAACCGTGCCCAGCGACGGGCTATGATCCTCAGGCAGGCAGGATATCAGGCGATTCCGGTAGTAGCTGGCGAAAACGTAACTCCAGAAGCAGAAGCCATTGCACGCCAGCAGCATGTGGTCATGTTACAGGATGGACGGATCTTCCAATGGGAAGAAGCCTTGCGAACCTGGGTGGTCCAGAACAGGGGTTGACCATCGATCCTCTTCCCTCACCGCCAGGAAGAGGGAAGAGAGCTCAACAGCTTTCATCGTTTTCAGTGGAACCAGTTAGATATCCGTCAATGAAGTTGTAATGGAGGATACTTCTGCAGCCACCAGCGTGCAATATCAGTCCAGTGGGCAAACCAGACCCCAGCAAATCCTTTGGCATATTGCTACAGCTCTCACTAGCCGCCCAGCGATTCGGCAATGCAGGCCAATGGACATCATTCTTCATAATTTACCACTAGAGTGATATCACCATATGTGCACCATGAGGCCATTTTACCTGCGGATGGTTGGCCATACCCAACAAAATCTGGTTCCATCTGTTCTCCTTCTCTAATACTTTGAGGAAAGATCTTTTCCACATTACACGAGTGCCTCACTACAGACAACTTTTGGAATGGGATGTTCCTGTAATTGCAGAATACGACGATCCAGCCATTCCCGCATATTATGCTGATGATAGAGATGAGCGAGCGATTGTACCAGAGCCTGACCAGTCACCTCATTCCGGCGCAGGAGATTCAATTCTCGGTTGACAGCGGTGGTCACTGGCCCACGAAAAGCTTTTTCCAGCATATTGATCTGTGCCTTTACCTCTTCATCGGTAGTTAGGTCAAAGAGAACACGCAGTTCTCGCAATACATACCGTTGTCCCTGAGTCAGAGACAGGGTATGCTCACGTTCCGCCTGCCGGTGTTTGACTTCTTCCGCAAATTGACGCTTAACCCGCATGACGGCTGCATTATAACCACCTGGCAACGGCAAACCTGATAATTCTGGCTCACACTTGATCAGCCCGAGAATCCGCGGGATGTCTCTGGACACTACCTTTCCTTCCGTATCGAGGAGAAACAACTGCTGAAAAGCCTTTCGGTCTTTCCGTTCCGGATACGAGGCTTCGCAGAAGACATAGAGCCCCTTATGTGCGGAGGCACGGGCAGTACGGATACCATCACGCAGGTTTGTAATCCGCTCGTACTCGGCCGGATGATCTTTGCGGAGTTGCCGGAGCATTTCCTCTGCTTCATTCAGGTCCACAAACTCCTCTTCCTCCTCTTCAAAAAGACTCAACTGTCCCCCTTTTTGCTCATAAATGGCATACATAGCCTCTTCGTTGAGTTGCTCAGTGCGGTCGAGAATGGCGGCGTCTTCTCCAATGGTATCATGGATTTCTTGAATACGTGTGCGAAGCTTTTCTCGCAATCCGAGATTGCGCTCCAGACCGGTTTCGGGCAGAAAGTTAAAACCATAGATCACTGCATGGTCACTGCCGATCCGATCAATCCGTCCAAACCGCTGGATGAGCCGCACCGGGTTCCAGTGCAGGTCATAGTTGACGATTTTGTCACAGTCCTGAAGATTCAAACCTTCGGCAAGCACATCCGTAGCGATCACCGTATATAACTCTGTTTCTCCACTCTGGAATCGATACTCGGGATTCGCTTTCGGAGCGAATCGTCCTACCACCCGGGCTTTACTCTTGTCCCCGCTAAAGATCACCTCGATGTCATCTCTTTTCCCCTCCGGATTCAGGTTCTCGAAAAGGTAACGCGCCGTGTCGGCATACTGAGTGAAAATTAACCGTTTGCCCTCTTGCAGAGGAGATACTGCTAAACGCCTTTTTAAGGTCTGCAGTTTGGTATCTTGCTCTGGAGTAATCGGTTCGACCAGTTGGAGAATCTTCCGGAACAAGCGGATGTCATGTTCGATGTGTTGCTGAAGCTTTTCGAGGTGGAAATCGGCTGGATTATACCGGCCGGTCACTTCGCGTAAAGCATTGAGTAGATCCACTTCTTCCTCATAATCTGATTCATAGAGGATCGTTTGCGCCTCTTCTCCGGCCGGTACGATACCCTGAGCTAACGCAGTGACAAAAGATTCGTGCACCCGGAGTAACCGGCGCACGGTTTCGCGAAAAGCGTACACGCTTGATTCAAACCGTTTAAACAGGAGCACCCGGATCAGACCACGCAAATTGGCTCCGGCACGTTGTAAACTGGCGCTTCGTAATTTCATCATCCCAGAGGATATCCCTGTCCTCCTCCCCTTCGAGCCGGTCTTTCACCAGGGTATAGAGGGTCTTCATATAGATGTCATAGGGAGTAACCGGAGCAACAACCCAGGAATGTTTCATTTCCTGCATCAAGGCTTCATCAAAGTCCTGGGATTCTTTCCAGAGAGCTTCAAACCAGCGGACCAGTTCTGCGTGATTCTGGTTGCCCTGGACAATGACGTTGAGTTCAGTATTGTGCGTTAAGCCGGATAAGGTCAGATTAGACGATCCAACGATCGCAATACCCTTCTCGTGTCGTTCCACTAAGCTTCCAGTGCGGTCATAGATCGGTCCGTAATCAAAAATATACGCCTTAGCGTGCATCCGGCCTTTGGTGTAGACCCGCACCTTGACCCGCTTCTCCTCGATCATTTGTACCAGCGTCTTAATGAAAACCTCTCCGGCATCGGTTTGCTCCATCAACTCTATGGACGAGCGGATATTCTCCGCGGTTTCGGTAGTCATTCGTTTAGTCTCGGTCCGTTTGGGATATTTTTCCGCCTCCAGAGCTTCCGCGACCAGCTCTAACCGGCGATACCCTTCAGCAAGCTGCTCCAGGGTCTCTCTATTAGTGGTATTTCCAATAAGGAGACGTAACTCCTTTACCTCGGCTAATTTTTCCGCGATGCTGATGAGGCCAGAGAGGAAAAAATAACCCACCGCGAACCGGGCTGCTTCAGTAGAGGCGAGGATGCGGTTGATATGGTCTACTAACTTTTCCTGCTGGTTGTCGATGATGTCGTGATGGGGCATAGTGTTCCTTAGAGAGCGATAATTTCCACCTGGAGCCCTTTATGCCTGGCTTCCTGAGTAATCTGTTCTAACTTCTGTGCCGTGAGAGGATCAATCCATTCTTCTCCACATTGAGTGCACCCAGTAGCCGGAACATTACGAACAACGACTACACCAGAACCCAAGTCCACAGTGTAGGTAGTTTTCCCGGGCTTCTTGGTGCCACCGCAGAGAGGACAGAGACTGAGAGAACCATCTCGTTTCATAGTGGTAACCTCCTGGTCCGATAATCTGACTCAAAATGTTCCAAGTCTGGTCTATAGACAGTAATGATATAAGCCTATTCATGTTCTGCATCTAGAGCAGCTACGACGTGGAGAGGATTTCCTTCTACCCAACCCAGGAACAGAGCACTGGGGTAGGGAAAATCTTCTGGGTAATCCGATACGTTCTCCTGAACGTAACACCTCCAGAACAGAATCCTGAGCTATTTCTCGTTCTGCAAGACGTTGGAGGACATGTTTGCGTCACTCAAATCGACCTGCTGCTAAGACTGCTCGTAAATGCTCTAGATTCAAGGATTGGCCGGAAGCCATTTATGCATAGCCCTTCTCTTCCCCTCCTAGTTTCCTATTACTTCGTGACTTCTATCTTCTCTGGTCATTCTGAGCGACCGAAGGGAGCGAAGAATCTCGTTTCTCAACTCTTTACCTCTCCTCCTCAACGTCGGTAGAGGGAAGGGGGCCGATAAGCCGTTCCGCTAATTCTAGAAATTGCTGGGCACGGGTAATCTGTTCCATCGATTCTTCTGGGGTTACACTTTCTCTTCTGCCATAATCTCCAGCATGGCGGACTTCCATCCCGCGAATGAGATAGCGATGAAACTCAGGTGGAACGACACCAGTCTTGACAAAATGTTCGCCAAAGGCTGCATGAACGCCTCGGTGTGTTGAGAAAGCCAAACCTCTACCTAACAGAAATGCCTCAGCTATATAGAACATCACATAATAAGCTCGTGCAGCAGCAAAGCCATAATAGCCCTCTGCATATAAAAGCTTTGCAGCATTCAAACTCTCATATGCCTGCAAAAGTAAATCACCCTGTTCCGGCATCATACAGATACACCTTCTCGTCGGACGTTCAGCAATAGCGGGCTACGTTCTCGCTCGAACTGTGTATCAGAGACGAAGACACAGGCGATGACCTCATTGTACTCCAATGAAATATCCACCACATCGTTTATAGTCCTGGCAATTTCTTCACAGGAGTTTACAGGCCCTCGAAGCACCACCAAAATGTCGATATCCGATCCTGGCGCAGCATCACAACGAGCCTGAGAGCCAAAGAGGACCAATCGCACTAGCCGTTCCCCGTAAAGAGCCTCAAAGCGGCAGCGTAGTTCGGTCAGAATTTTTTGTAATTTCTCGTTCATATGTACCCGGAAGTAAAATTTTTCCCCTCTCCCCCATCTGGCAAGAGTAAATTTTTGGATCAGGTAAACCCCCTGGGGCTTCGCTACGCTCAGACACTCGGGGTTTATCGTCGACACCCTGGCTAGCCACAGAACTTGTCCTGAGCTTGGCGAAGGAAGTATCAGAAGATCTTAACTTGACAATGTTACATTAGAGATTGCTTCATTGCTCACGCTTCTCGCAATGACGGAAAAGGAACACCAGGTGTCATTGCGAGCGAAGCGAAGCAATCTTCAAGCATTGCCGAGTTAATTTATTAGCATTAGCGTTCTCTCCTGGTAAGAAACTGTCGTCTTGCTTCACTGATTTCCCAGATCCCACGTGGAGAGTTTTGTTTCAAAAGACCTTCTTTCACCATGGAGTTACGGGCCCATTGTGCGGTATTACGCCATCGTGGCGTTTCTGGGTCGGAGGAAAGCGGCTCATAGTCTACATTCTTCAATACACCTCTCATCAGTTGTTCCACCCGTACCAACACCTCACTCATTCTTGCTGATCCTCCTAAGTCAGCAAGAGCTTTTAGAATTGGTTGGTAGGATGTTGTTGCGAGTGTCTCCCATTCCTTACGTAGCGAGGCCACTTTGTCTCGAAATGCCGTGAACTGACCTGCTCGTTCAAGAGCTGCACGAGCACGCTCGTAGTCACGTCCTTCAAATGCCTTTGCTCCTATTTTGTTGACAAACTCGATTTCAGCTTCTAACTCTTCCAACAGCATTTCAAAGGCTGCGACCACATTGGTTGGGGTGTTTTCAATCATTGATCCTGCCCCTCCTCTTCCTCTGGTAGCTCTGCCCAAATGCCTAATGTCTTCTCTGCCGCTTCGACACGCCTGTGTCGAAGCTTTGGAACAAGACTACTCGCTTTCTCGAGCCGTGTTCCTACAAGGTTCCCCATTTCCTCATAAACAGCGTTCTGCTCAGCCTAAGTAAAGCCAAGTGTGTCAAAGATAATGGCATCGAAAGCGTGACGGTCAGACTGTTTAATCTCATCTAATATTTTTGTGACATTCCTCTGCACGAGGATTTTGAAGCTTTTAACAATTTCCTTGGATTTATCACTACTGAAAAACTCTGGGTTAGGAATAGGTAGAGATTTGAGTTCAGGGCCATATATATTAAATCGCCCTTCAATATTATGCCGCCCAAAAATCTCCAGCAAAAGGTACACTACTGTAGAGTTAACCAGAGCCATTCTTACTTGAACCTTAGTGCGATCTATAAATCTTCCATGAAAGAACATATCAATATCAACTAATCCTTCCGGATTTGCTGCAAAGAAGAACCTTTCCCGTATCAAACGTGGAACAATAAGATCTCCAAAGAGCGCTTTGTATTGCTCGAAAAACTGCCTGGTCACCGCTTCCACATCAAATGCCTGATCATGGCACTCCTGGATGGTTAACGGGGAGAGGCTCAACGGATCGGGGCTGAGGGAAGCGAGGTCCAGCAGGGCTATCCGCTCCGAGGCAGTCCGTAGTCGCTCTTCTGGTCCAATGGTAATACGTCGAAAAAGCCGTCGTTTTTGGGATTGCTCGTCGTGTTTGACGTTGAGAAGGTGCCATTGAGATTGGATGCTATCGGAGAAGATAAACAACGCGTAGGGATGCTCGCGTAAGAGGTGGGAAACTACCCGTCGCTCCTCGATGAGCAGGAGGCGGTCAGCCAGACGAGCATAGATAATCTGAAAAGCATTGTCCTGTCCTCCAGCGGCAAACAGGACTGGATCTTCAGCTAAAGCCTTCGCTGCCGTCTCAGGCCATCTCCGACGCGAGAGCGGTTGATTGACACGCTGATAGCTTAACTCTGACCAGAACAATTCCTTGAGTGAGTCTAGACCACGAAAATCCTGCAGGATTTCCCATACCACCGGTTGGCGTTCGAGGGAGGTCATGGTTCAGCCCTCTGTTATTTATTGGAGAGACTACTCTTCTCTCTACTTTCAGATGAGATGCAGATCCTGGTTTGGCGAAAGATCTTTTCGGATGAGTATTATACAGAGTGGACTATCTCCGTGCAAGCCTTTCTATGACTCGTGTCTTTCCGGACGAGTTGACCAGCGATATCTTTTGGCTTATACTGCTGTTCATAATTCAACCAACTTCTCATGGAGACAAGATGAGTGACATCCTGTATCTTTCCTTTGCCTCTGGAGCGCAATCGGTATAACATGGGTTGATCACACCCTGCTCCCAACAGTGTACACAGGGAAGAGTGAAAACTTATGATTATCCTCTGTACTGACAAGGCGATATATACCGCAGTGTCATCCTGAGCTCTTTGCTTTGTTCTCCAAACAGAGCGAAGAGAAGGTATCGTGGTCATCCCGGCTCAGGACGACAGAGCTTCCATTATTATTGTCAAAGCACCAATAAATAACGGATACGTTTTCTTTACCTGCATATAGAAGAACATAAAAAACGAAGGTGACTCAGGAATATTCTATCGTACAGGAGGCGCTATGCCGGAATATGAGACAATAGGAAAACGAGTTCCCCGGATCGATGCCTGGGAAAAAGTAGTGGGAAAAGGGAGGTATACGGCGGATATTCGCTTGAAGGGCATGCTCCAGGGCGCTTTTCTGTTGAGTGACGTTTCCCATGCCCGTATTCGCCGCATCGATACCACACGAGCGGAGCAACTCTCCGGGGTCAAAGCAGTGTTGACCGCCTGGAATACTCCTGTCTGGCGATTCGGGCCGTTTATTAAGGACCAAACTCTCTTTCCTCAAGAAAAGATTCGGTATGTGGGGGAAAAAATCGCCGCTGTGGCTGCGGTGGACCGAGAGACTGCAGAGGAGGCTGTGCGACTAATTAGCGTAGAGTACGAAGAACTCCCGGCAGTCTTTGATCCGCTAGAAGCCCTGGAACCGGGGGCGCCAATTATCCATGAAGAATTGGCCACTTATCCAGGAGTAAATCTGGCGGTGGTGCAGGGGAACCGTTGTGCTTTTACGCTGCTGGAACGTGGAGACATTGCCGAAGGGTTTCAACGAGCCGATCATATTTTTGAGGATACATTTCGTACCGCTATGACCCAGCAGTGTCCATTGGAGACCCATGTAACCCTGGCAGTAGGGGAGCATGGGGGACGATTTACGGTCTGGTCCTCCACGCAAAATCCTTTCATCGTTCGGGCGGCCATTGCGGAGATGCTGCAGGTTCCTATCAACAAGATCCGGGTGATTCCTCCCCTGATTGGTGGAGGATTTGGGAGTAAAACTAATTTTGAGCTGGAACCCTATGCTGTACTGCTCGCCCAGGCTACGGGAAAACCGGTGATGATCGCTCTGGAGCGGGGAGAAGAATTTTATCGGAGTAAACCTCGTCACCCGGCGGTTATTCAGATGAAAATCGGAGTGACCAAAGAGGGGATTCTGATAGCTCGAGAGGTAAAATTCTTCTCCGATACCGGAGCGACCGCCGACCCTGGCCCTTCCATGATCGCTCCGACTTTTCTTCGTGGTCCCTATCGCATTCCCCATCTCCGTATCGAAAGCTCCTGTGTTTACACCAACAAAATTGGCTGTGGTTCATTTCGAGCTCCGGGAGGAGTAGCCTCCGCTTTTGCCTTTGAATCACAAATGGATATGATTGCCGATGCCCTGGGATTCGATCCGAGAGAGTTGCGCTTAAAGAATGCGGTAAGGGAGGGAGACCTCTCTTCGCCTGGTCAACTGCTGGGCAAAGTAGGTTTTATCGAGTGCATAGAGAGGGCAACTGCCCAGGCGAATTGGCGAAAGGTAAAACTAGGGCAGGGAACCAAAAAACGTGGAATGGGTATGGCCTGCGGTGAGTGGCGTCTCTCCGGAGGGAGAGGTTCTGGAGCATGGGTGAAAATGCATGAAGATGGGAGTGTCGGTTTAGCTGTGGGATCGACTGATCTCGGGACAGGCGCCTGCACAGTGCTCGCCCAAATCGTAGCGGAAGAACTGAGTATCCCCCTTGAAGAAGTGACCATTGTAACCGCGGATACGGAAACCACACCCTATGATAATACCAGCGGTGGAAGCCGGGTGGCGGTCAGTATGGGCAATGCTATCCGTAAAGCAGCCACCGAGGTAAAGGAGCAATTACTCGAACTCGCTGCGGAGAAACTGGAAGCGCGAAAGGATGACCTGGTGCTCTTGCAAAAGCAGATCTTTGTAAAGGGTGCTCCAGCTCGCAGCATCTCTTTTCAAGAGTTGTCTACCCATAGCCACAAATTCGGTACCGGCCCTTTGCTTGGGAAGGGGAGCTTTACCTCACCTCTGCCTACCAGCCTTCCAGCTTACTGTGCCCATGTGGTGGAGGTAGAAGTTGATACCGAAACCGGAGCTGTGACCGTCTTACGGGTAGTGGCTGCTCATGATGTTGGGTTTTCGCTGAACCCTACAACTCTCGAAGGCCAGATTCAGGGAGGAGTGACGCAGGCATTAGGGCAGGCACTGATGGAAGAAACAAAATTTGTGAACGGGCGTATCGGTAATCCCTCTTTTCTGGATTACAAGATGCCTTCCGCCTCTGATGTTCCACCGATCGAAGTGATCCTGGTAGAGGTCGGAGATGCCAATGGCCCCTTTGGAGCACGAGGCATAGGAGAACCTCCGATTATTCCAACTGCTCCGGCCATTGCCAATGCGATCTTTCATGCTATAGGGGTGCGCCTGAAAGACTTACCGCTCACGCCAGAGAAAATTCTTCAGGCATTGCGAGAACAGAAGAGAGGCTAGAGCTAAAAAAAGGAGGAAGCGCTTTCTAACTGGTGCCCCGGAGTCTTGGATCGAAGGTATCCCGTAAAGCATCACCAAATATATTGAAAGCGAAGACGGCAAGGCTGATCGCCAGTCCCGGGAAAATGGCGACCCAGGGAGCACTCTCCGCATACTCTTCTGCTCCTCCCTGAAGCATCAGTCCCCAGGCCGGAGTGGGCTCCTGGACACCCAATCCCAGGTAGGAAAGGGAAGCTTCCAGCAAAATAGCCTGGCCCAGAAAGGCGGTCAGCATGATCAGATAGGGGGCCACCACATTGGGAATCATATGACGGAAGATAATCCGCGCATGGCTAAAGCCGCAAGCACGGGCGGCATCAATATAAGGAAGCTCTCGCACCGCCAGGGCACTCGACCGAACTACACGGGCACAGCGGGGGATAAAAGGGATAGTGATAGCCAAAATGACTTTCTCGGTGCCTGTGCCAAAGATGGAAACTACCGCTAGGGCCATGATGATAAGTGGGAAGGCCATGAAGATATCCATAATGCGCTGGAAAATGAGGTCAAAACGCCCTCCAAAATAGGCACTGGCAACCCCAAAAATCAAACCGAGCGTCGAACCAAGAATGGAAGAAGCTAGGCCTACCAGCAAAGCAGTCCTGGCCCCATAAATAATCCGGGATAAGATATCCCGCCCAAACTGATCCGTCCCAAACCAATGTTCGGCATTGGGTGCCATATGCATCCGGTCAAACGCATTGCGTACCGGATCATAAGGCGCAATGACCTCGGCTGAGAGGGCTACAACGAGCATAAAGAGGATGAGAAAAGCCCCCGTAGCTCCCAAAGGCTTTTGCCGGATCCATTTTACGATGTCCCGTATCAGGGATCTGAGACGAGACCCTGTGTGTACCGACTCCATAGCTTCAGCGCTCATCTCCAAAACCGCCATACGTTTCCTTTCTACCGATACCGAATGCGGGGATCAATCCAGGCGTATATCAGGTCCACTATCAGATTGGTCACAATAAAAATCAGGACCACCAGCATCACGAGTCCCTGCGTCATGGTATAGTCCAAATTGCCTACAGACTGCACAAAGAGTTTCCCTAATCCATTCAGATTAAAAACCTGCTCGGTTACCACGAGACCACCGATCAAAAAGGCAAACTCGATACCAATGACCGTGATCACTGGTAGTAAGGCATTCTTGAGGGCGTGTCGGTTGATGATCAATTTCTCCGTTAAACCCTTGGCCCGGGCAGTGCGCACATAATCTTCACGCAACACTTCGAGTAAGGCAGAACGGGTCATGCGGGCGGCTACTGCTGAATAGCGATACCCGGTAGCTAAGGCCGGCCAGATAAGCTGGGAAAGATTAGCCAGAGGATCTACCCAGATCGGCGTAAATTGAATAGGGGGCATCCACGGTACCCCCCAGAGTTTTTGGGTACCGATAAGCAAAAAGAGAATAATAATGATTCCAAGCCAGAACGAGGGCATGGCCAGACCAGCGATGCTAAAAGAACGCACCAGGTAATCGATCCAGGTATCCTGCTTGATAGCAGAGATGGTTCCCAAAGGAATAGCCAGGATAATGGCTGTGAGTGTGGCCATGATAGCAACTTGCAAGGAGAGTTGAAAACGCAGACTTATTTCGTATATGACCGGTTTGCCAGTCCACATGGAAACCCCAAAATCAAGATGGGCAATCCCCCATATCCAGTCAAAGAACTGGAACAAGAGGGATTTGTTCAGTCCCAGACGTTCACGACAAATCTGTATGGCCTCGGGATTGGCATAAGTCCCGGTACTCGTTAACCGGAGTTCACAGATATCGCCTGGCACGAGACGCATTAATACAAAAACCAGCACCGCAGCCCCAAATAAGGTGGGGATCATCAATAGAAAGCGAGTGATAACGTACTGTCGCATGAAAGGTGATGCTCCAACTCCTGTCGTTCATCTCTCCACAACAGGGGAGATAAACGACAAGTCATTTCTTTCTTCCTTCAGATCTTCCCGGCTATTGGTCTAGCCACACATTGGCCAGATCCTGATTCAAGTAGTGACTGGGACTGATCTTCCACCCTTTCACGATGGAACGATGCGGAATAATCCGGTACCACCACAAGGTGATGAACATATGGGCTTCCTCGTCAAGAACTCTCTTCTCGAATTGGCGCATGAGAGCCCGTTGTTCTTCGAAATCACCGGTACGATTCATCTTGTCAAAAAGGTCGTCCAGCACGCGGTCTTGGTAATGGGCATAATTGTTACCCGCCCGGTCATCAGAGATGAACTTGGAGACATCGAGTAATGGATTTACGACAGCCTGACAGTTGAAATCCATGCTGACCTCGTATTCTGTGCCACCAGCGCGCAGGGTGTTGTAAAAGGGGCCAGTAGGCTGAACCCATTGTTCTGCTTCCAGTCCAATGCTCCGCCACTGATCAATCAGCCAGGTACCGACAATCTTATAGGGTTGATCTACACCACGGTTGTGCAGTTTGAATTTATACCCCTCTGGCACGCCGGCCTCTTTTAACAGCCGACGCGCTTCTGCCCGGGATTTTTCGAGATCAGGCCAGTATCCAGCGATTTGCTGCAACTCTTCTTTCGTTGCAGCCAACGGATGATTAGGAAAGACCACACCACCCACCGTCTTTACGATCGCAATCTTGGAGAGATATTCTGATCCACCCCATCGGTCAACAGCCAGGGTCAGTGCCCGGCGCACTCGGGGATCGTCAAAGGGTTTTACCAGATGATTCGGGGTGATGAGGAGCACACAGTTCCAATCAGATTCCTGAACAGTAATCTGATCTCCCAGGGCTTTCTTCAGATCATCACGACTCTCTGGGGGAAAGCCACGGAATTCGATCATAGCTCGTCCACCGCGAATAGCCTGCACCCGCACAGACTGCTTATTAGCAAAAATAGCCCGAAAGCCATCTAAATAGGGTTTTCCTTCGTGGAAATAGTTTGGATTACGTTCACCACGCACAAAAGATCCAGATTGATGTTCTTTAAAGATAAAGGGACCGGAGCCCAAAATATTTTTCTCATACCAGTGCATATCTTCAGCTAGCTTCTTTGCGCTATAGATAAAATTGTAGGGATTCGCTAATGCTGGAATGAAGGCCCCAGAGGGATATTTGAGCTCGAAGACCACCGTATAGTCATCCGGTGCATAGACCTTTTCTACCATCGCATAGAAAGCCTTTCGAGCGCTGGCCACTCCTTCTGGAGGAAAGATAATCTTGTTGAACGTGGCAACCACGTCATGCGCCGTTACCGGTTGACCATCCCAGAATTTTGCATTTTGATGGAGTTTGAAGGTATATTTCTTCCCACCATCCGTAGGTTCAGGAACTTCGAGCGCCAAATCACCGACAAAATCGGTTGGAGAAGAGGGGTTCTCGGGATTTACCCGAATCAGGGTACTGTAAAAAGGAGCAATAGGGTGAATAAGCGCAAAGGTGGTTTCACGATGACCATCATAGCTCGGTGGCTCGGCCGGTACCACAAAGACCAGCTCCCCTCCCCGTTTCGGTTGCTCATCTGCCACTACTAAAGAGGCACCAAAAAAGATAAGCACCACCAATGGGAAGATTATTCCTAGACTAAATCTAAGAACATTTTGGTTCAGATGGCGTTTCATAGTGACCTCCTTTCGAGAGTTGATAAAATTTTAGCAAATCTCTCTCACTCCTTCCACACAGGCCTGTACGCTTCTCTTTACTATGAGCAGATACTCTTTCCTTCCCTTTTCGCTTACCCAAAAAGTATGTTATTATAATTCCACTCTTTTTGATGTGTCAAGAGGAAAAGAAATAGCGCAGAATCCTCTTGACCTTTCTCGTATCCCTCAGGTATATTGGAATATATCTTCGCCTATGTAAATAAGGACCGCTGGGGGAGTGGATTTCTGAGAGCCACAGGGTTGTGGTGACCCCTAGAACCTGATCTGGGTAATGCCAGCGTAGGGAAAGCGGCATGTCAAGAGATCTGTCAAAATTCGAGAGAATTCTCTTGATCTGAGGAGGCCGTAATCCCTGGGATTACGGCTTTTTTGTTTAGAGAAACTGTCGGGGAAGAAAAGGGGTGTAGCGCTGGCAGCCTGTTTGACGAGAGAGGGAAGAATGGTCTGATAAAGTATTCGGAAGAGAGGGATTGCAGTATGCAGGTACGTATCAACGGAGAAAACAGAGAAATCCGTGATGCGATGACCATAACGGACTTACTCAAAGAGTTAGATATTCAATCCAAATTTATTGCCGTGGCAGTCAATCGAGAGATTATACCCAAAACAGCTTACCTGACCACCACCTTACAGGAAGGGGATGCTATTGAAATCGTGCATCCGGTATCAGGGGGAAGTACGAACAAAGGAGAGACCCATGGAGAAAGATAATCTCGTCATCGCTAATCGAGAATTTCGCTCTCGCCTCATTGTAGGAACTGGCAAGTATGCCAGTTATGAGCAGATGCAACAAGCAATTGAAAAATCAGGAGCAGAGATGGTCACCGTGGCTATTCGACGGGTCAATCTCTCTGCCCGTGGAAAAGAGTCGATCTTTACCTACCTCGATCCACAAAAATATACTATTCTTCCAAACACGGCAGGGTGTTATACGGTTGAAGATGCAGTGCATACCGCCCGTTTGGCTCGTGAAGCGGGAATTTCCGATCTGATCAAACTGGAAATTATCGGTGACGAGAAGACCCTCTTTCCGGATGTGGTTGGACTCTTAAAAGCCACGGAAATTCTCGTGAAGGAAGGCTTTGTGGTGTTACCCTACACGAACGATGATCCGGTGACTGCTAAGAAACTTGAGGACCTTGGGGCAGCAGCGGTCATGCCTTTGGGAGCGCCTATTGGATCAGGGCTTGGTATCCGCAACCCCTATAATATCCGTATTATCCTGGAAGCGGTTTCAGTGCCAGTGATCGTAGATGCAGGAGTCGGCACAGCCTCTGATGCAGCTATTGCTATGGAGCTTGGTGTAGATGCGGTATTGATGAATACGGCTATTGCAGGAGCTAAGGATCCTCTGGCTATGGCGGAAGCCATGAAATATGCTGTACAGGCTGGTCGCTTAGCCTATCGAGCAGGACGAATTCCCAAAAAGCTCTATGCAACCGCGAGTAGCCCCCTCGAGGGGATGATCGAGTAAAAAACTGTACACAATGCCGAAGGTTTCTATTTCACCACGGAGACACGGAGAAGGCAGAGGTAAAATCTCCATTCTCTCTCTGGAGCAAAGGGTAGAGTAGTCCACTCGTCATCCCGAAGCAACGCGGAAGGTAGTCCGATCGCCTCCGTGCTCTCCGTGTCTCCGTGGTGAAAATAGGCTGAGGAATAGCGTTTCTAGTCATGCCTGATTTCCCTTTTTCCCTTTACCTGATTACAGACCGCCACCAGACCGGGAATCGCCTGTTAAGCGAGGTAGTAGAGCAAGCCTTAGCCGGAGGGGTACGTGCTGTACAACTGCGAGAAAAAGATCTCAGTGCACGGGAGCTGTATTCGGTAGCTCAAACTTTACGAGAGATTACGAAACGCTATGATGCTTATTTCTTCATTAACGATCGGATCGATGTAGCGCTTGCGGTGGATGCCGATGGAGTGCATTTGGGAGTACAGAGCCTTCCGCCTCAGATAGCCAGAAAGTTGGTAGGTCCTCACAAGTTGATTGGGGCTTCTACTCATTCTTTGGGAGAAGTACAGGCTGCTGTAGAAGGGGGTGTCGATTTTGTGGTATTTGGTCCGGTATTTTTTACCCCCTCAAAGGCAAAATATGGCGACCCAGTAGGATTAGAAGCGCTCCGTGCCATCCGAGCACACACAACCCTTCCTCTGTATGCGATTGGAGGGATTTCGCAGGAAAATGTAGCCCAGATAGCCTCCTTGGGCGTAGATGGAATTGCGGTCATTTCCGCGGTAATTGGAGCACCACATCCGAACAGTGCAGCACAAAATCTAATTCAGGCTTTTACAGAAGCTCGCCAGAGGTCGGTCTAGATGAAACATGTTATAACACGAAAGAGGCCCAACGCCTTATCTTCGCTTCTTAAGTGAAAGAATCCGCTCCCAGAGGGGGGAAGCCTCCTGATCTCGGCTGAGTTTTTCTAAAAGAAAGGCGAGGTGTTCGGTTGCTTCCAGAAAATCAGGTTTGATTTTCAAGGCCTTCTTGTATTCGGCGATCGCTTTCTCATACTGCCCTTGTTTTTCATAGGTATAGCCCAGATCAAAGTAGACCCGATGATTATTGGGTTCTTGAGCTGCTCGCTCTTGCAGGGTATGGATGGTCTTCTCGGGCGCTTCTTCTCTGGCTCCATCGAGTTGTTGAAGCATACTCTGAACGGTTGGCGTCAAGAGAGTCTGTTCATCCCGTATTCGTTGGAGTTCTGCCTCCATTTCCCTGATGCGTTTCTCTGCCGCCTGGTACTTCTTTTCCCATTCTTTATTCTCCTGTCGAAGTCGAGCAACCAGTTCTGCAGTATTTTTGATCTTTTCTTCTAGTTCCTTAAATTTTTGTGAAAACATCGACCCACCCCTTGCACTCGTCCTATTCTCTCCTCACCGGGTAAGGGAGAAATTAGAGGAATCAGATGAGACGCCCTCCGATTATTTTTGTAAGTTATCAAGTTGCTGAATCAGCTTATCAATGCGTTCTACCAGTTCTTCACGTTCGGCAAGGAGTTGATTCAGCCGCATTTCGGTTTGAAAGAGCTGTTTCCGCAAGATATCCTCTGGCGCGTTTTCTTCTGCTATATACTCTTGGTTATGCTCCAGGGGATGCAGGGGTTCTTTTCTTCCACTCAATGGTTTTGGGCGCGAATTTTCCTTGGCTTTATAGATTCGCTCCAGGGCTACGTTAGCATGAAACTTATTCCCTTCTTCAAATACCGAGAGAATGACATACCGATCTCCCCGATAAAAGAGAAGCTCTCCAACGCGGAGTTGCTCTCTCTCTAACACGAGTTCGGTTTTGCTCGCTTGGTTTGCCAATCCATAGAAAGCGCAACTTACTCGCATGGATCTTGCTCCTTAACGGTAAGTTCGTTTTTGGAATTCCCCTTGAGCAGTCGCGTCCTCCGATAGTCCCACAATTCTCGTTTGAGTTGCCGGAGATCTTTTCCCACTTTATTTTGAAAGCTACGCACAAATTCGTTATGGGTGAAATCGCGGAGTTTTTTCTTGCCAATAATGCGGAATTTATCGAAACTACTTCGCGTAAAATAGTAGTAAGTCTCCCCGATTTTGGTGATCATGACTCGGGTGCCGATTTTAATATCGCCCACCTTTCGTGAACGAGCCAGAATGACATGCCCCTCATCATCTTCTACCAGTCCAATCTGGAGGGGAGCACGAAACCCTTCTGGCGGGTTATACAGAATGGTGAAGGTTTCTAGTGTGCCCTCTTTAGTCGTTGATTCTGGATCACGTTTCGGGCGCGAAGGGAGTTTGAGAGGATAGGTATACTCACTATGCCAGCCAGTTCCCTGTACAGCCTGCCGATCGGATCGTTCGAGGATAGTAACAAAATTATTATTGGCTAACCCACCGATACTCTGGGCGAGACCAACGGTTGTCCTTTTGAGTTGCCGTTTGGGTTCTACCATGCCCCGCATTTGCCATACAATCTCCACGAGTTGGGCCAGACCAGAAGCCCCTACAGGATGTCCTCGCGCTTTCAGTCCGCCCGAAGGATTGATAGGGCGCTCCCCTTCTAAGGAGGTAACCCCCTTTTCAGCCGCTCTTCCCCCTCTACCGGCTGGGAAGAAACCAAGGTCTTCGGAACCGATGATCTCAAAGGTGGTGAAGGCATCGTGGATTTCAGCAAAGTCCACATCCTTTGGATTGATCTGGGCCATCTCATAGGCTTTCTTGGCCGCAAGCTGGGTAGCACGGAAGGAGGTAAATGAATCACGGAACCGTACTCCCAAAGTATCGGTACCCTGGCCGACCCCTGCTACCCGAATGTCCGTTTTGTCAGCAGTCAGGAGCAAAGCGGCAGCCCCATCGGTGATTGGGGCACAATCGTAGAGCCGAAGAGGAGAAGAGATCTCTCGGCTGGCCAGATATTTTTCCGGTGTGATTTCTTGCTGAAACTGGGCAAAAGGATTCAGACTCCCATTGAAATGATTTTTTATAGCCACGGCGGAGAGTATACGCTGCATATGGGGGAGCGAAATCTTGTGGGTTTTCATATAACGCTGGGTAATCATGGCGGCTAATGCGGGCATCGATGCGCCACAATTCCGTTCGTAAACTTCGATAACTTCCGCCAAGATTTTGGTAGTCTTAGCTGTGCTGAGGTAGCTCATTTTTTCGCCAGCCAGAACTAGAATATTCCGAAAATGCCCGGAGGCAATAGCATAAAATGCAGCATGAAACGCTGCAGCACCGGTAGAAGAGGCTGTCTCTATACGGATAGCCGGTACACCGTACAAGCCTAAATAATCTACAATGGAGGCCGCAATGTTACTCTCTCCGGTAAATTCTTCTGCATTCATTACCCCCACGTAGACGGCGTCAATCGCCGAAAGCTGTGCACTACTCTCTATCGCTTGCCGTGCCGCCTGGGCTAAAAGCTCACGCAGAGAGGTATTTGTTTTACCAAAACGGGTCATCCCCACCCCTGCAACATAGACTGCACTCATGCCTAGCTTCCCTCTGATGCCTTCTCTTCCTGCCTCTTTTGTCCTATCTATTCTCTATGAAAACTGCGAGGGGAAGAGCATGACAAATAAAGAATTTCTCCTAATGGTAAGTTTACGGACAGGGGGTAGATTTGTCAATAAGTTTTTCCCAAATCATCCCCCAAAGAATTTCATAAAAATATCCCTGCTTCTGGCAGATACAAAACCCTTGACCTTCCCCTCTCCTTCCCAGTAGAATATGGCGAAGCGCGGAGACCTAAAGATATCCAAGGAGTCGAGACGATGATCACGACACTAGCGGGAGGAGTGGGGGCAGCTAGATTCTTGCAGGGATTGATACGGGTAGTGCCGCCCCATCAGATCACGGTGATCAGTAATACTGGTGACGATGTCGAGTTCTATGGTTTACATGTATCACCAGATATCGATATCGTCCTTTATACTCTGGCCGGTATCGTGGATGAAACCAAAGGGTGGGGCATGAAGGATGATACCTTTCATACCCTGGAGCAGCTCAAGCGATACGGCGAAGAACACTGGTTTCTTTTAGGAGATCGGGATTTTGCGACTCATATCCATCGGACTTATCGTCGCCAGCTCGGCTGGACCCTTACCGAAGTTACCGCTTCTCTGGGCCGGGCGTTAGGAGTAGAAGTGACCATCTTGCCTATGTGTGAAGAACGGGTAATAACCAGAGTCAAAACCACAGAGGGTACATTTGATTTTCAGGAATATTTTGTACGCCGAGGAACCAAAGATACCGTCACCGGGGTGGTCTATGCTGGAATCGACACTGCCAAGCCAGCGCCAGGAGTGTTAGAGGCAATTCGCACCGCCCAGGGGATTATTCTCCCCCCGAGTAATCCAGTTGTGAGTCTGGGAACTATCCTGAGTGTGCCTGGTGTACGGGAGGCATTGAGAGAAACGAGTGCACCGATAGTCGCTATTAGTCCGATTATTCAGGGGAAACCGATCAAAGGCCCGGCGGATAAACTGATGCAAGGTCTTGGAATCGAGGTCTCTGCTTATGGTGTGGCGACCTGTTATCGCGACTTTCTTGATTGTCTGCTGATTGATCATGCTGATGTTTCCTTACAGGAAAAAATTGAAGCCATGGGGATACGGGTAGTGGTAACGAACACTATTATGCGCAGCTTAGAGGATAAAGTAGCCCTTGCTCAGCAAGCAGTGGCTGCCCTAAGGGGGATAGTGTGATCTGGGCCGTCATCCCTCTGAAACCACTCTGGACAGCAAAACAAAGACTATCGAACCTGCTCTCTCCCTTTCAGCGCTATAGACTCACGCTCTCTATGCTGGAAGATATGCTGGTAGTGCTTCGCAAGGTGCAGGCTTTACAACGGATTGTAGTGGTAACTCCCTCGGGACCAAGTTGTACTCTGCTCAAAACCTTAGGGATTGAAATTTTATACGAAGCAGAAGGAGTGGTTGGAGAAAATGCTGCCCTCGAATATGCAACTAAATGTTGCCTGCAGGCCGGAGTCCAGGGAATGCTTGTCTTACATGGTGATATGCCTCTGGTAAGACAAGAAGAGGTAGAGCAGATTATAGAGATGGGTAGCTCTACGCCTTCTGTTGTGCTGGTTCCTTCTCGTGATGGTGCAGGGACTAATGCTCTCTATCGTTCCCCTCCAGACGTTATCCCTACCTGTTTTGGTGCTCACAGTTTTGTTCCACACTATACCGAAGCGCAAAAACGGGGGATACCGACCCATATCTATCGTTCACCCACGCTGGCTCTCGATCTCGATACTCCAGAGGATATTGTCCAGTTTATGCAACGACACAGCCAGACACAAACCTACCGAAAGCTGGTGGAATGGGATATTCTTCAGCGTATACAGGAGAAGGTATGAAGCCAGAGGTTCGAATAATTGGGGTGGTTGGCTTACCTGAAATTCGAAAGGGTGATGCACTCTCTTCTTTGATCCTGGAGGCTGTCCAAGCTCAAGGGGAGGAGATTCGCACTGGGGATATCCTGATAGTCACCCAGAAGATTGTCTCAAAAGCCGAGGGCCGAGTCTATGCTCTCCAGGACATTGATCCTTCTCCTTTTGCCCGTCAGATAGCGTACCACTTTGAGAAGGATCCACGGCTGGTAGAAATAATTCTCCGTCAATCTCGACGTATTGTCCGCATGGACAGAGGAGTGCTGATTACAGAAACGCTTCATGGTTTTATCTGTGCAAATGCTGGTGTTGATGAATCGAATGTCGGAGGCGAAGCCAGGGTTACCATCCTACCAGAGGATCCAGATCGATCAGCCGAAGAGCTGCGGATGGGTTTGCAGCTAGCCTTAAACCGGGACATTGCAGTCATAATTTCGGATACGTTTGGCCGTCCATGGCGAGAGGGGATCACCAACGTAGCGATTGGGGTTTCCGGTCTCCTCCCTCTCAAAGACTATCGCGGGAGGATCGATCCATACGGACACCTCCTCCGGGTGACCACGCTGGCGATTGCCGATGAGTTAGCGGCGGCTGCGGAACTGGTTATGGGAAAACTGGACCAGGTACCGGTAGCGATTATTCGGGGGTATGATTATCCAAAGGGCTCTGGAAGTATTAAAGATCTCTTAAGGCTTCCAGAACGGGATTTATTCCGATAGAGAGGAGTGCGCATTGAAGATTGCTATCATTGGTGGAACAGGAATCCAGGGGCCAGGAATGGCCCTTCGCTGGGCCAAAGCCGGGCAGAAAATCGTGATCGGTTCACGTCAGGCGGAAAAAGCGGCACAGGTAGCGGCTAGACTAAATCAAGTTTTAGGGGGAGACCATATTCAAGGAATGGAAAATGTGGCGGCTGCCCAGTGGGGTGAGATTGTGGCGATTACGGTACCCTATGCCGCCCATCAAACAATTCTCACCTCTATTCGCGAGCAGGTGCAGGGAAAAATTGTGATCGATGTCACTGTCCCCCTGGATCCAGATAACCCTCGGCGCTTAAAGTTTCCCCCTCAAGGCTCAGCGACAGCAGAAGCGCAGGAGATCCTGGGAAGTGGAGTGCAGGTGGTTGCTGCCTTCCAGAATATACCTGGCCATGCCTTAGAACAGCTAGAAGAGAAGCTGGATGCTGATGTACTGGTCTGTGGAGAGAGTAAACAGGCCAAAACTCAGGTCATTGAACTGGTGAATCTTACAGGTCTGAGAGGGATTGATGCTGGTCCGCTCCTGTATGCTCCGGTAGTGGAAGGGCTTACATTGCTTCTTATCGGTATTAATCGTCGCTACAAAGTAAAAAATAGCGCTATCCGGATCACCGGTCTCCCTCTAGCCTAAGTACTCTCCCGGGTAAAGAGGAAAAACTTCTGGCCTGTTCTCTCGTTTGTCAGAAGAATATATGCTATGATTAAGTTACGACTAAGTACAAGGAATTATTGCATCTAACCTGATTGGAGAAAATTCTCATGCTGGAAAGTGCTCCATATGAAAACTCTTTTCTTCCTCCTTCAGAGGAACCCAAGAGGAAATTCCCCTTTTTACACCTCTTTCTCTTTCTGGCAACTGTAGCGACGACGATTCTTTTTGGAGGGGGAGTGCTCTATGCGATGACATTACTAACTATTTTGGGTACGCATGAATTTGGTCATTATTGGGCGTCAAAGCGGTGGGGGGTCAAAGTCACACTCCCCTATTTTATTCCCGCTCCTACGCTGGTAGGCACCTTTGGTGCTTTTATTAAAATGCAATCTCCTATTCCAGACCGCAGGGTGCTTTTTCAAATTGGAGTAGCTGGTCCCTTAGCCGGGTTTGTGGTTGCCCTTCCGGCGCTCGTGATCGGCCTCCTTCTCTCCGAAGTACGCCCATCACTCGGCATGACCCCTCCCGGGAGCCTCTCTTTTGGGTCTTCCTTGCTCATAAATATGAGTGTCAATCTCGTCCTGGATATTTCTTCAGAATCCTATGATATTCTCCTGCATCCTATTGGCGTGGCCGCTTGGTTTGGTCTCTTCGTCACTGCTCTTAATCTGATTCCCATTGGGCAGTTTGATGGAGGCCATATTGTCTATGCGCTTTTCCCCAGAAGTTATCCGCTCATCTCTCGGGTAGCTTTTCTACTCCTTATCCCGCTGGGTCTTATGCCCTTTTTAGGCTTCTCGCAATGGGGGTGGGAAGGATGGCTTTTTTGGGCCTTTCTCTCTGCGATGCTCGGCGTTCGACATCCGCCAGTCAGAGATAGCTCCATACCGTTGAGCAGAACAGAAAAGGTTTTAGGGGTAGTTGCCCTGCTGATCTTTGTGTTAACCTTTACCCCTTCTCCTTTTCACATTGTTTTATAGAATTCATATAAGAAACCTATACTCCCTATACATGCCCACCCGTAGCCATGAGGGGGGGAAAAAGCTCACGACAGAGCTGGATAAAGGCTATGCCATAAGGAGGGAATTTTCGCCCTTTGACCCAAGCGAGGACCCACCAGCGTTTCACTCCATTCTTCCCGAGGGAGAGCGCGACGAGTGTTCCGTGGTGCAGATCATCCTGTACCACCCACCGGGGAATGATAGCAGTACCTAAACCGACCTTAACCATAGCCGATACAGCTTCGGCGAGTTGCACTTCCATAACTTCCCGTACACTGCCTCCGCTTCTGGCCAGTTGACTCTGGACATATTGATGCGTCTGACTCAACTTGTTGTAGGTGATGAGTACCTGATCGGAAAAATCGGACCAGAGGACACAGGTTCGAGTAGCCCACGGATGCTCTGGAGCAACAATGGCTACTAATTCATCTTGACAGAGGCGTTCGATATGGAGTCCTTTAATAGTGGGAGGTAACACAAATATCCCCAGATCCAGTTCTCCGTTGAGAAGCCACTGCACGGCTTTTCCCGTATATTCTCCGGCGATGGTTAACTCGACCCGTGGATAGTGGAGTCGAAACTCTCGCAGAAGATAGGGAAGGAGGTGATAACAGGTATAACTCGCCGCATTGATGCGGAGTCGGCCCCGATCTGGGGCGCTCATCTCATACAGAGCACGGCGTGCTTCTTCCAGGTGCTCAAGGATAGTCACGGCATGCTTCAGAAGCACTTCTCCACTTGGCGTAAGCACAACCCTTTTCCCGACCCGAATGAATAGTTCGGTATTCAGTTGGCTCTCCAACGTTTTGATCTTATGACTAAGGGCCGATTGGGTTAAATTAAGTCTTCGGGCTGCTTTGGTAAAGCTTCCCAGCTCCGCAACCATCCGAAAAGCAAGGAGCTGATGAGTTTCCAGAAAATCCATCTCTCGATTCTCCTCAATTATTCAATGAATTATATGCATCATTATTATGAAATAAATGAATTTGCTTTGTCAATGGCGATACGGTATTATATAGATACATAATCGAAAAAAAATGGCCTGAGGACTTGCGGCCTTGTTCCTGGGAAGAGAGAGAACAGGGGGCAAGTTTTTTACTTAGATCAAACAGAGAGGTGAGAAGAAAAGATGTTTATCGGAACCGAAGTAGAAATCTTGATGAAGGATAAGATGCGTGAAATGGAACGGGAAGCCCGTATCCATGAGGCTTATGCTCACCGGAAGCAGTCCCGCAAGCCGCGACACTCTTTCCCAAGCTGGATTGCCTCGCTGATACAACGCTGGCGTCAGCCTCCGGTGAGACAGCCCGATGCGCTTCCCAAGCATACCTAATCTGCAGCAAGTAGCCATCCGTACCCCTCTCTTTCCACTCTTTTGAGAGAGGGGTATGACAAACTTTTCCCTTCTTTCTCCTTACTTTCCTGTATCGTTTTCAAGAATTTACCTGATGCCCTTCCCTTTTTCCTCACAACCCAGTTGACACCCTTTCATTTCTAGATTATCATAATTTTACCATATGAAAATTATAAATTAATTTTATAGAAAAGCTGATAAATTAGGAGATTCTCAGAGGAGATATCGGTGGGAAAGTGCCTATACTGGGAGCGCCGGCCTCTGGCCTGCAGCGGGCTGGACACCCGTGCTCTCGGAGCGTAGTGGAGGGAAGTCCATTTATCATCCTTGACCAAAGCGAAGGGCTCAGGGTGTGAGTTGTTCCCTTTATACCCTCACCCTGGCCCTCTCCCCTCAAGGGAGAGGGGAGAAAAACAAGTTTGACAAGGCACTGGTGTTTTGGAAAGTAAGTTACGACGAGTTGTCATGCTGAGCTGAAGGCGCAGGATCTCGTTTTCGAGGTGCTTCGCAGAGTTTATTCTGAGTGAAACGAAGGACTCAGCATGACCGGTCAAAATTTTGTTTCCAAAGCACCAGGCATTGATTTATGTCCCACGGAGAGACCGGGGGTCAGAAATTTCGCTTCTTCTACTAATAGAAAACCGTCAAGAGGAGCAAAGGGTAAAAACAACTCATTAGCTGGAGATTTGGAGTAAAGAGATACAGAGAAAGGAAGAGAAGATGGGAAAGGGTTTGGGTTTGGGCTTGTGGGCTGTGATATTTTGGGGAATAATCAATGGGGGGTTTATTACGGAGGTTTGGGCTCAAGCCTTACCAGAACTCCGTATTTCCGCTATCCCTGATGAAGCCCCCACCGAACTGTTACGGAAAAATCAGCCTCTGGTCAACTATCTCTCACAACAGCTAGGAATAAAAGTGAGCTTTATCCCGTTAATCGATTATGCAGCGACTGTGGAAGCGTTAGCAGGTAAAAAAGTCGATATGGTCTGGTATGGTGGGTTTACGCACGTACAAGCCCGGCGGCGAACCGGTGACGCCATTGCCTTGGTCATGCGAAAAGAGGATTTAGAGTTTCATAGCAAATTTATTGCCCATGTGGACTCCGGGATTCAAAGTCTCCAGGATCTCAAGGGAAAGACCTTTGCCTTTGGGAGTGTAAGCTCGACCTCTGGGCATCTCATGCCTCGCTATTTTCTGCTCCAACACGACATCGTGCCAGAAAGGGATTTTAAGCGCTTTAGTTTTAGTGGGGCTCACGATGCTACCGTGAAATGGGTAGAGACGGGAAAGGTGGATGCCGGGGCAGTAAACGAGAGGGTATGGGAAAAATTGGTGCGTGCTGGCAAAGTGGACATGAGCAAAGTAAAAGTCATCTGGACCACTCCCCCGTATGCAGATTATAACTGGACCATACGAGGGGATTTAGATCGAGAAATAGCCAGTAAAATCACCCTGGCATTTCTCTCCCTTGATCCGGCCAATGCTCAGCACAAAGAGATTCTGGAGCTTCAGCGGGCAAGCAAATATGTGATTGCGGTAGAGGATGATTTTCGAGGCATCGAAGAGGCGGCTCAAGCAGCAGGCTTGCTCAAGTAAGGGAGAGAAAGAGGATGGTGTACGAACTGGTGGAAGTGAGAAAGGTCTTCCCCGGAAACATCACGGCTCTGGATGGAGTAACGCTGAGGATTGAAGCTGGAGAGCAGGTGGCTATTATTGGCCCGAGTGGGGCTGGAAAAACCACTCTCTTTCGTCTTCTGAATTGCACACTGCTTCCGACCTCCGGGATACTGCGTATTCAAGGCCAGGAGGTCAGGCAGATCCGGAGACGTCACCTGCGACAGCTTCGGCAACATATCGGAACCGTTTATCAGCAACAGAACCTGGTACCCAGATTGCCGGTCATTCATAATGTGTTAGCTGGTCGTCTTGGGACCTGGTCTACTCTCCGGGCTCTCTGGTCTCTGCTCAGACCTTTTGCAATACCTGAAGCCTATGCAGCTTTACAGCAAGTGGGCATTCCAGAAAAGTTATATGCCCGTACCGATGAATTGAGTGGAGGGCAACAACAGCGGGTAGCCATTGCCCGGGTCCTGCTCCAGAATCCAACCATCATTCTGGCTGATGAGCCGGTCTCCTCAGTTGATCCTGCGCTGGCTGAAATGTTGATCAAACTCCTTCAAGAGATCTGCATCGCTGCCCAAAAGACTCTCTTGATGAACCTCCATTCTGTACACCTTGCGGTCACTTACTTTCCCCGGCTGATCGGATTACGGGAAGGCAAGGTGGTATTTGATGTAAAAAGGGAAGAGATCAGTGACGATTTGCTGACTACCCTCTATCAAGGAGCAGAAACATCATCCGATCTGGAAAAAGAGCATGCTACATTCCGACTCCCCACTGGTTGTGGTCCCCTCTTTACTCAGCCAGGAAAGGCGCCGCTGGAGACGTAACCTCTTGCTCTGTCTCTTGGCAATAGCTTTTCTTGGCAGCTATCAGATAACCGAGATTAATCCAGCTCTCCTGTTTAGCGCAGAAGCTCGAACGAATATCGGAGAGTTTCTGCTGGGGATGTTTCCTCCAGATCTTTCTCTTGATTTTCTCTCTTTTCTGATCATACCCACTCTAGAAACCTTGCAGATTTCACTGATGGGAATGATACTGGCGATGGGGATAGGTTTCCCTCTGGCTTTACTGGCCACCAGTACCTTGACTTTCAGCGGAGTGCTCAATGAATATACCAGTTCCTCGTGGCCTAGACGCGGGATGGGCATCTTCTTTTATAGCCTTGCACGTGGACTCCTTAATCTCTTTCGAGCCGTTCCCGAGTTCGTCTGGGCTTTGATGTTTGTCCGGGCAGTCGGTCTCGGTCCTTTTCCAGGGGTATTAGCCATTGGTATTGCTTATGGAGGCATTCTCGGCAAAATTTATGCGGAGATTCTGGAAGAGGTAAATCCCCAACCACTGGAGGCTCTGCAAGCTACCGGAGCTTCTAAACTACAAATTCTTTTTTATGGCATACTTCCCCAAGCATTTACTCATGGACTCTCTTACACCCTATATCGCTGGGAATGCGCGATCCGTGCTGCTGCTATTATGGGATTTGTGGGGGCAGGGGGTATTGGACAACAATTGGAACTTTCGATGCGGATGTTTGATTATGGACAGGCCATGACCTGTCTCCTCATCATTCTCCTCTTGGTGATGGGAGTCGATTATCTGAGTACCCTGATTCAGCGTCATCTTCTCCAGTTGCATTCCCGAGAGAGGTTCACTTCTCCCTGGGGGAGTATCCTTTGGGGAGTCGTGATATTGGGGATACTCTGCTGGAGTTATCGAGGGACCAAGATCGAACCTGCTCTTCTGGTAGGGCAGGAAGGTCGTGGACAGATAATAGCCTTTCTCGCCCAGCTTTTCCCTCCCGATCTGTCTCTCACCTTTCTGCGTACCGTTACTTACGCATCGATAGAGACTTTGGCCATCTCCTTTATGGGTACGCTATTGGCAGTTGGAGTGGCCTGGTCTCTCGCTTTACCTGCCGCGCAAACTCTTACTGTACGTGGATTGCTCTATTCCATGGAAAAAGAGGGCACCCTGCACTCTTCTTTCCGTACCCTCTGGTATATGCTCGCACGTCTTACCCTCAGTATCCTCCGTTCCATTCCCGAAATTGTGTGGGCACTTATCTTTATTCTGGCGGTGGGATTAGGACCCTTTGCGGGAGTGCTTGCTCTGGGAATCCATAATGGAGGAGTCCTAGGGAAACTCTATGCCGAATTTTTGGATGCAGTGAACCCAAAACCAGTCGAGGCTATTCAGGCCACTGGTGCCAATAAACTCCAGATTTTTTGTTATGCGATTCTTCCACAGGCCTTTCCACTGTTTCTCTCCTATACCCTTTACCGGTGGGAAGTCATCATTCGAGCTGCGGCTATCCTGGGATTGGTGGGGGCAGGGGGTATTGGAACGCAAATTCATATTGCGATCAGTCTCTTTCATTATTCCCAGCTCCTCACCCTGATCGGCATGATTTTTCTCCTGGTCACTCTGGTAGATATGCTTAGCGGTATGATACGCCGCTACTGGTTATGAGGGTCTCCGCAATCCAAAAAGAGTGTGGGCAGGTTTTTGTATTATAGATACGTTCAAACCCTATGGCCAAAAAGTTTCTGTTGACCGCAGCCTTTTCAAGGCATAGAATGAGGATATCTTTTTCTCATTGAAAACGAGTTGTTCGCTTCCAATAGTCGCTCAGCATGACAGCGAGTGCTAAAATTCCGATGGAGTGATAGACTATACAAGCCTTTGATGACTTTGTCTGGTTTTCTGAAGATCCTTTGAGCTTCTGGAAGCCGTTTTATAGAGAACTTATAGCGGAGCGGGTATTGTGCTCTTGTCACCCTGAAGCGTAGGGAAATCTGATCATCATCCTGAATCCTTTACTATGTTCAGGATAAACTCTGTGAAGGATTACGTTTGAATAGCTGTAAGATTTTGAGATTCTTCGCTTCGCTCAGAATGACATGCTGAGACTTACCCGCTATGCGTTTGGATCAAATCGGACGAAGATATCCGTATCTTCTATAACAATACGATAAAAGGAGATACTCGTTACTAAAGGAGGAAGGAGATGACAGGAAAATTAAAGAAGGGGATCAAAGAGTTATTAGCCGAGGCCGAAGCAGAGATAGAAGCCCTCGAGGTGTCCGAAGCGATCAAACTGCATGAGGATCCTCACGTGGTGATCGTTGACCTCCGCGATGTACGCGAGTTAGAAAGAGAAGGACGTATTCCAGGCTCTTTTCATGCTCCACGTGGGATGCTCGAATTTTGGGTGGATCCGGAAAGTCCTTATCACAAGGAGATCTTCTCCTCTGGAAAACGATTTGTTTTGCATTGTGCCAGTGGCTGGCGTTCCGCTCTGGCTACGCAAACCCTTCACAGAATGGGATTAGAGCCGGTATGCCATATCAAAGGAGGTTTCAAAGCATGGAAGGAAGCGGGCGGACCGGTCGAACCATACGAGAGGAAAAAGGGGTAATAAGACCAGAGTGCATCGCAGGGAATAACATCAGTGTGGGAGGATTGGAATGGAGTATCGGCGGCTAGGTAAGGCAGGGGTGCGTGTTTCTGTTATTGGTATTGGTACCAATCGTTTTGGTACGGAAAAACTCCCTCAGGAAGAGGTCAATAAAGTTATCGATAAGGCAATAGATTTGGGTATTAATTTTCTTGATTCCGCCAATACGTACACCGGTGGACGTTCTGAAGAGACACTGGGAAAAGCGTTGAAAGGCAGGTGGGATAAATTTGTCGTGGCAACTAAATTTTATTTACCCGTTGGGCAGGGGCCCAATGAGCGGGGGGCATCACGGTATCACATGATGCAGGCACTAGAGACCAGTCTGCGTCGTCTTCAAAACGACTACATCGACCTGTATTATGTGCATCGATGGGATGCAGAGACCCCCATTGAGGAGACCCTTCGTGCTTTAGACGATGTAGTGCGTATGGGTAAAGTCCGCTATGTAGGATGTTCAGATTTTGCCTCCTGGCAGTTAGCACATGCTAATCTGCTTGCCGAGGTTCGGGGCTGGTCGTCGTTTGTAGTCATCCAGTCTCATTATCATATGTTGGAAAGACAAGTAGAGCGGGAAGTGCTCCCCTATTGTCAGGCGCATCAGGTAGGTTTTGTTCCTTATTTTCCTCTGGCCGGAGGTTTTTTAACTGGGAAATATGTCCGCGGACAACCCGCACCGGCTGGCTCACGGGGTGAAACGAGCAGCTATGTGCAACAATACATGACCGAAGCCAACTATGATAAAATCGAGCAGCTTACCACCTGGGCGAAAGCTCGGGGACGTGGCCTCAATGAATTAGCCCAGGCCTGGTTACTCGCTCAGCCTCAGGTCTGTTCAGTGATCTCTGGCGCCACGTCATTAGAACATGTGCTCAGCAACGTCAAAGCAGCTTCCTGGAGACTCACTGCCGAAGAAGTAGCGGAGATCAATGCTATTCTCGACTCGAAGGAGCAGAAAAGGGCTTAGTACATCGCAGTCCAAATATGCTCTCTTTTCACCCTCACCCTGGCCCTCTCCCCTCAAGGGTTCAGGAGCGGACAGGATCACGCAGTGAAGCATGCGCTTCTCCCTCCAGGACGGAGGGACACCGTCCTGTTCCTCCCCCTTGGTGGGGGAGGATTAAGGTGGGGGGTAAAAAGCACTCTTTTCCCCTCATCCCAGCCTTCTCCCACCAGGGGAGAAAAAGGCACACACAAAAACAAGCTTGACAAGGCACTAGGCTCATTTCGCTGAAAACGCAGGTCGAACAGTAGAAGCAAATTGCTCCATTATAGCGATCCGCTCGGCGACGGTATTGGCGGAGACATCAAAGACCATATGCTCTACACCAACTTCTTGATAGGCCCTGATATCTGCCTGAATTTTCTTGGCAGTACCGGTGAGAGGGGTCTGCGACGTATCCTCAGAGTCGGTAAAACGAATAGGGGCACGAAAGGTAATGCGTACCTCCTGCGGGTCTCGTCCAGCTTCTCTTGTTAATCGATGTAATTCCTGGACCTTGGCAGCTAATTCGGAAGGAGTGAGACCCACCGGTGGCCGGAGTCCTATTGGATGCCAGGCATCGCCTAGTCTAGCTGTACGCCGAAGAGCGGGACCAGTATGCCCTCCCACCCAGATGGGGATATGCGGTTTTTGTAAGGGCTTAGGAGCAAATTTGATGTTGGAAAAACGATAATAGGGGCCGTGAAATTCCGGATCCTCTTTGGTCCAGAGTTCCCGAAAAATCTGCAGATATTCGTCCGTTACCGCTCCTCGTTCCGCGTAAGAGGTGAGTCCTAGCGCTTGAAATTCCTCTTCCAGCCATCCTACCCCTACACCAAGGATCACCCGTCCTTGCGAGAGGACATCGAGGGTGGAAAGCATCTTTGCGGTCACTACTGGATTTCGGTAGGGCACAATCAGGACACTGGTACCCAAGGCAATGCGCTCTGTACAGCCAGCAAGATAGGTGAGCAAGATGAGAGGTTCAAGATAATCTTGATCCGCCCCACCAGGAAGGACTCCACTTTGATCATAGGGATAACGAGACTTGCTGGTGGTGGGAAGCACCACATGGTCACTCACCCAAATCGAGTCAAAGCCAAGCTCCTCTGCTTTTTGAGTTAATACTTTTACACTCTCTCTATTCGCTAAGGTCCCTCGTGAGGGAAGACTCCATCCAAAGTGCATAGTCAACCTCCCTGGTTAGTGGTTAGTGGTCAGGAAGTTGTGTTCCATGTTTGCAACAGCTATCGCTCTGGTACCTTCATTTTGATTGATCATCCTGAGCGAAACGAAGGATCTGAGCAGCGCTGCAAAAAGATGCTTCGCCTTCGGCTCAGGATGACAACTGCTCAGAACTTATTTACCAGAACACTATTTGTGATAAGAATGCAGTAGCTAATCTCTTATTGTATCTTGCTTGCGCTCTGGTTTCCTCAGGCCAGATCACCAACAACTGTCTCCGCAATAATCTCTCCAATCATTCTGCTAAAGGCGATCATCAGATAGAAAGACCAGAAAGGCCAGATCAGGATTCCAAGAGGGCCACCAAGGAGAATTAATCCGGATAGATCTATAATCAGAGTGAAGAGGAGGGCGGTCAATACATAATCGCGAGCCACCAGGCGAATTTTCTCGTGAATCCGAGCAAAATTAAAAGCAGCCGAGAATTTGCGTTCTACAGTAAAACGGGCAATAGCCATGGGGAGCACCATAGTAAACGGGATAATGGCTAAGAGAGGAGCCAGAGGAGGAATAAGCAGATATAACAGGAGGAATAGGAGGAGTGTAAGTATGGCATACACGATTCCAATCCCTAAGATGTACACACCAGCAGCGAAATATTGCCGCCAGTCATTCCACTCTGGAAGCTCTTCTTTGGTAGATTGGGAAAGAGCATCCACAAAGATTTTGTAAATATATCCCCACGAAATAAGATTCGCAATGGGAATAAGATCCAGCACTCCTCCAATGGCCAGCTTGGGAACCCATTTGGGGTCTTGTAAAGGATATCTAAGGTTCTCCATCAACCGCTGTAGAATAGATTGCATGCGTTTTTCCTTGATTAATTTCCGGCTGCAGAGTAGCCGCCGTCTATGGGAATGGCTGTTCCCGTTACATAGTCAGAAGCCGGACTCGCTAAAAAGACGGCTATACCGGCCAGATCCTGCGGGACACCCCATCGTTGCGCTGGAATCCGGGCAGAGACTGCCTCGTAGCGTTGGGGAGCATTGGTCTTCATCGGAGAGGTCATATCGGTGGTAATCCAGCCTGGAAGAACCGCATTGACCTGAATATTGTGGGGAGCCCAGGCCATAGCAAGGCTCTTTGTAAGTTGCACCACGCCACCTTTACTGGTGGCATAGACCGGCACTGCTGCACTCCCAAAGAGCGAGGTCATGGAACCGATATTGATAATCTTCCCCCCACCCTGTTTCTTCATAATCGGATAGACAGCTTTAGAACAGAGAAACATACTGGTCAGATTGACCGCCATCACCTGATTCCATTCCTCCAGTGATAAATCTTCAACCCCCTTACGGATGACAATGCCCGCATTGTTGACTAGAATATCGATTCGGCCAAATTGGCTGAGTGTTGCCTCGATCATCCGCGAGACATCGGATTCGTGCTGGACTTCCACCTGCAGCCCCAGGGCTTTGCGTCCTAACCCCTGAATCTCCTGAACCATCTGCCTAGTTTTATCCTGATTGCGCGCTGCAATCACAATATCTGCACCGGCACCCGCGAGCCCCAGTGCCATTCCCTTTCCAATTCCCCCATTTCCTCCAGTTACAACGGCCACTTTTCCCTGCAGGGCAAAAAGATCAAGGCTCACACTTTTCTCCTTCTCGCAGTAGACTCCTCTTACACTGAGTCAAGGTTGATACGCTCTCTTTTTTCCCTACTACGCTTTTACCATAATCAACCAGATATTGCAAGCACCTTACACCCGTTCATACGGATCAAAAAGCTTTTTGTATTCATCCAGTGCAAATCGGTCGGTCATCCCGGCCAGATAATCACAGACGACTCGATGGAGCTCTTCATGTTCCAGGTGCTGGGCAATATGTGGGGGGAGTTGTTGAGGATTCTGGATATAGCTTTCAAAGAGCGCCTGCAAGATTCTTTGCGCTTTTTCCGCCATCCGAATTACCCGGTAATGCTTGTAGAGATGTTCATACAGAAAATGTTTCAACATACGATTTTGCTCTTCCAGCGTCGGACTGAAAGTCACGAGTCGTTGAGGACAACACCGCACATCTTCTACGCTGGTTATATTGTAGTGAGCAATATTCTTCTCCACTTGGTGGCAGAGATCCTCCACCAAAAGATTAATAATACAACGAATGGCCTGATGACGCCAGATCTTTGAATTGGAGTGTCCGGTCTTCTTTGGCACCAAAGCGCAGGCCTCCTTCCACAAAGGGACATCCTCTAACTCCTCTACCGCGATCATTCCAGAAGCCAGCCCGTCATCTAAGTCATGGCTGTTATAGGCTATCTCATCGGCAACATCGACAATCTGGGCCTCAAGGGTAGGATGACGGGGTAAACGCTGGTCCCCTTCCTTTTCCAGATCAAAGTAGCGTGGGGTATGTTTGTTAAGCCCCTCACGAGTTTCCCAGGTCAGGTTTAATCCGCGAAAATCAGGGTATCGCTCCTCCAGCACTTCTACAATCCGGAGACTTTGGGTATTATGTTCAAATCCTCCATAGTCCTGCATCAAGACCTGCATGATCCGTTCTCCAGCATGTCCAAAAGGGGTATGTCCCAGATCATGTCCAAGGGCTATGGCTTCGGCCAGATCTTCGTTTAGACTCAACGCACGGGCGAGAGTGCGTGCTATCTGTGCCACTTCCAAGGAATGGGTCAGGCGGGTACGGTAATGGTCCCCTTCATGGTTGACAAAGACCTGGGTTTTATACTCCAGACGCCGAAAGGCTTGGCTGTGGATAATCCGGTCTCTATCTCGTTGAAAGGCTAACCGGAAGGGATGTTCTGCTTCAGCATAGACTCGTCCCCGTGACTCACTATTTTTCATCGCGTAAGGGGCAAGGAATTGGTGTTCTCGTGCTTCCAAGATTTCACGTAAAGGCATACTTCTTTTCCTATCTGTTTGTCCTTCCCTGCTATCGCACATAAATCGGGTTACTGTATATCCAGCCCCGTCGTGTCCGTAACCAGGAATACAGGTATACTTCTACGCGATAGACTCCACGATCGGTAAGAGAGACCTCCATCTCCTTTCCATACCCTACCTGATATACCTTCCCATCCTTAAGGAGACAAATTTCACCGGCAGAAGGGAGAGTAATCTGCATCAATAACCCATCACGCCAGGAGATTTCGTCTCCCATACAGCGCACTTGATCTGGTTGGTCCGGGTGAAAAGCGGTAAAAGAAAACCCTCGGGCGCTGGCTAACCATTCGTAGGCCAGAAAGAGGTGCCCTTGCTGGAGAGCAGTATAGACAAGTTGTTTGTCATGAGGCAGATCCTGGTGAAAGGGGGTAGGGGTGAGGATATGAACATTAATCGTCTGAAAGAGAAAAGGATAGGGAAAGATTACAAAGGAGAAGAGGCCTTTTCGATAGCGATAGCCATGGGCATCCGATCCTCCAATGGCAACCACTTTACGGTATTGACATTCTCGATCCCACCAGGCTCGAGCTTCTGGACAGGCCTCTCGTACTGCTGCTACCGGGTACCAAAAGTAATACAATCCATGCGGGATTGACCATACCTGTTCTTTCCACATAGAACAGAAATTCCAGATTTCGATCCCGGTATAGTCAGTCACACTCTGATCGGTCCAGGGGTAAGCATCTCCCTTGAGGGGGCAATCTTTTTCAAAGGGATGGGCGATAAAACCGATACCCCCCTGCTGTTTGCAGGCATCGATTACCTTCTGCGGATCTGTATCATCTGCGGGAATGGGAGTGGTCACATTGTAGGCAAGATAGTGATTGCGGGTATAATTCACCTCTGTCCCCACAAGGATGAGCACCGTATCATCACAGTACCATCCTTCTTTGTCTTCCTGCAGTCCCCGCAGATGGTGATGATCATTGATACCTACAAAATCGATTCCCGCTTCTTTAGCGGCCGCAGCGATCTCTTCAATTGAAAGACTGCCGTCTGAATAGGTTGAGTGGACATGGAGATTCCCCACATACTCAAACACCTACCTTCCTCCTCTTCGTATCAGGAGTCCTGTGCGCGCTATCCAGAGTGTTAGGCATTAATTCCTATTCACGGAGGCGTTTGGCAAACCGTTCTGCATCAGCTCGATTACCAACAAATTCAAAATCGACAACCTGTGAGCCCTGGCTTTCCAGAAGAGCCATCACTGTCTTGGTGGTTTTCGAATTTCCTAACAGGCGCTTGGTAACAAATACGGCTGTTTTTGCACGATCAAGTCCTAAAGCTTTCTGCAGGTACGCCGTGAGTTCCGCTGGAATTCTCCCCCGAAAATAGCCGACCACCGGAGATCCGACATAAACTCGATCATATCGTCGAAAACTCCCTGGTTGTTCATGGATATTTACTCCAAAGAGATCCACCGTATGTCCACTTTGTTGTAGAGTTTGTGAAAGGACTTGGACCATGCGTTCGAGCTTTCGATAACCTTTCACATAAATAATTGCTGTTTTCAAGGCACTCACCTCTTACAAAGTGTAAAAATACTCCTTTCGATTTTCACAGAGTCAAGACCGATTCGTCCTCAGAAAGCAGGTATATTCTACCAAGTTTGGAGAGAAAAAGCACCACAAATTCAACGAAAGCTTGGGGATCGTCTCAGCTTCCTGGATACCTTCCCTTGATTGACTGTTGAGTCCCTTTCCGGAACAGTGGAAGGCTAAAAGGAAACCATGTTCAGACATTTTTCTTGCCTTTCCTCTATCACACGCTGTAAAGTGAGAGACAAATAAGTATCTGGGCAGAAGTTCTTTACACTTCCTCGCCCCCTTTGGGGGAGAGGGTACGGGTGAGGGGGGTGAATCTTGCCCCTCTCCCTAACCAGGGAGAGGGGAAAATTTATGCCTAGGTACATATTTCATAATACATCGACGCCTTCTTCTCTAGAGAAAGGACTAATGATGATAATGATGAAACTCTATAGACATTTGCTCCATATCTTTTGTTTTTTCTGTATAGGGATAATGGCGATGAGCTGTGGAGGTGGAGATGGAGGGGAAGGAGCCCCTCAACCACCTCCTCTCCCTCCCAACACCGGGATTGCCTCGGGGGAGTTGATAGTCCCTCCCAATAATCTCATAGAAGTAGAACCTAATAACACACTTGCTCAGGCTCAACCTATTACCGAGACCACCGCTGTGTCTGGGAAGGCGACAGACACAGATCCAGGTTTTCCGCTTCCTGGTTTCCCAGGAGTGGTTATAGCCGATCTTTTCCGATTTACGAGCAGCAGAGCGGTACAGATTACGCTTACCATTGCCGAAAATAATCTCATCACCAACGATTTAGATCTTTTGCTCCTCGATAAGAATGGAAATCTTCTGGACGTCTCTGAAGGCTTTGTAGCTACAGAGATCGTGGAAACCCCAGGGGCGGGAGAATTTCTCATTGGGATTCGAGCTTTTCGGGGAGCAAGCGCTTATGTCTTCTCTCTGGTTCCCTCGGGAAGTATCATAACAGGACCCGTAGATACTCTCCCCCCAGAGGCAGAGTTTGTACCAGGAGAAATCCTGGTGAAACGAAAAGCAGATAAAATTGATCCCCAATCATTCACGAGTTTTGCCAGTCAGTATGGACTCACCCGCAAAGAGCTCTTTCCCTCTGCGGTAGAGCTCTTTCAGATCTCTTTACCTCCGAAGGCATTGCAGCAGGATGAGAGGACAAAACTCCTCCCCTACCATCCTGAAAATGCTCTGAAGGCTCTTACGCTGGATAGTATTCGACGTTTACGTCAGGATCCAGCAGTAGAATATGCTGAACCGAATTTTATTTATAAACCATCGCTAGAGCCAAATGATGAGTTTTTTGCCCGACAATGGCACTATCCGTTGATTAATCTACCCCAGGCGTGGGAAATTACGCAGGGTAGCAATGATATTATTGTGGCGGTGATTGATACAGGGGTCTTGCTCAATCATCCTGATCTGCAAGGGAGACTCATCTCAGGCTTTGACTTCATTAGCGATCCGGAAAATGCCAATGATGGAGATGGAATCGATCCGGACCCAACTGATCCTGGGGATGATCCGGAAGGTCAAAGTAGTAGCTTCCACGGTACCCACGTGGCCGGGACGATTGGAGCGGTGACGGACAATCGGAATGGGGTTGCCGGGGTCACCTGGCAGACTCGCATTATGCCTTTGCGCGTTTTGGGGATTGAAGGGGGAACCAATGCGGACATTGCCCAGGCTATTCGCTACGCGGCGGGGCTTTCGAATATCTCAGGTACGGTGCCCGCTGAACGAGCTCATATTATTAATATGAGTTTAGGAGGACCAGGATTCAGTCAGACATTGCAAGATGCTGTCCAGGCTGCCCGAAACCAGGGAGTTATTGTGGTGGCGGCTGCAGGGAATGAGAATTCGAGTACCTTTACCTCTCCTGCCTCACTCGAGGGGGTGATCTCAGTTTCCGCTGTGGATATCCGCTCTCAAAAAGCTTCGTATTCTAATTTTGGTTCGGGCATTGATGTAGCTGCTCCGGGAGGTGATACCAGAACTGATTTCAACAATGATGGCTTTGCCGATGGGGTCCTGAGCACCATGGGAAGAGAGCGGATGGAGGAAATCGATTTCATTTTTCGTTTTTTAGCCGGGACCTCTATGGCCTCGCCGCATGTGGCTGGTGTGATAACTCTGATGCTCGCGGTTAATCCCAATTTGACTCCTCTGGATATTGATCAGCTCCTGGCCGGCACTCATCCCGCCACGACGATACGCATCACTCGGGATTTAGGAGAACCAGGACGTGATGATCTCTATGGACATGGGTTGATCGATGCTGCCCAGGCGGTTATTGCTGCGCAGTCTATAGCAGATGGTGGTCCCATCCTCACCGGTTCAATCCTGGCCATTTCTACTACGGCACTCAATTTCGGGAATGTTATCAGCCAGCTTTCTTTTGAAATTACCAATGCTGGCACCGGTACGTTACAGATTACCGAGATCAGCGATAATGCCCCCTGGTTGACGCTTATTCCATCCACAGGCATTGCGCCGTTAACCGTGAATGCGGTGGTAGATCGTTCTGATCTAGCCTCTGGAAGGCATACAGCAACCATTCAGGTGCTTTCCGATGCGAGTCAGGGGGATCCAACGGCTACTATCAGTGTGGAAGTTGAGGTTGGTGGAGAGACCATGGGGAATGTTGGAACAGTCTTTGTCCTGTTGCTCGATAGTAATACTCTGGATACAGTAGAACAAGCTATAACCGATGTAACCCAAAATTACACGTTCACGACCCCGCCAGTTGATCCGGGAAGCTATCTCCTTGTGGCGGGAACGGATCGAGATGATGATGGGTTTATCTGCGATATTGAAGATGCTTGTGGCTTTTTTCCCGATCTGGTTACTATTACTGCTGGACAGGAGACGGCGGGGATTACCGTGGTGATGGGAGAGCTCTCTTCTCCACAAAGTGTTCGTTTGACACCAGGCCGTTTCCAGGCCAACACATGGAAAAGACGACGATAAGATAAGGAATGGAGAGAATTTCTAAGGAGAGGAAAAGACGATGCTCCCACGCACAGCAAATATTGTGGTTATTGGTGGCGGAGTACTGGGGACTTGGTCTCTGAAGTTCCTCAGGTCAAAGGTCTAATCGTTGCTTCGGGATGCCAAGTGGGTGGCATTTTTGCTTCTCCTGGTATAGGAGATATCGTGGCGGATATAATCTCTGGACAAAAAAGTCTGTTACCGAATGCCAGATTTCAGGTGGATCGCTTTGGGGGAGAGTATGCAGATGATACCCATCTTCGCTCGCGTTGTGAACAAGTCTATGCCTGCCATTACTGGGATATGTATTAGAGGATTTTTGTATGGCTGATTTTAGGGGCCTTTCTTCGCGAAAAGCTCTCGAGGCACTACGCTCTCCTAGCTTGTGAGATCAGTAGGCAATTGCTATAATAGCAAAGGAGGAGAAGGAAGAGAGGGGAATAAGGAGAAAGGAAAGGATTTGGATACACGACTTGATCGACTGGAAGAAGCTCTTAGTCGTTTGGCCGAAGCGCAAGCCCGCACCGCAGAATGGGCCGAGCGGGTGGAGCTAGCCCTGGCACAACTAGCTGAAGCGCAGACCCGGACGGAAGAGCGGGTGGGACAGTTGGAAGTCCGCATGGAGCGGGTGGAGCTAGCCCTGGCACAACTGGCTGAAGCGCAGGCCCGGACGGAAGAGCGGGTGGGACGACTCGAGGAAGCCCAGGTACGTACCGAAGCAGCAGTCCAATCGCTAGCTCAGCAGGTAGGGCGTTTGGGGGATACAATCGGTTTTACCCTGGAAGATCTGGCGCGGGAGGTCACGCCGGCCTATCTGGCTCAGCACTATGGTATTCAGGTTCCTCAACTTGACAGGCACTTCTTGTTCATCGATGATCAAGAACTGGAAATAGACTTCTACGGTGAGGGTAGACGTGATGCTGAACCCATAACAATCATAGGAGAAGTCCGAAGTCGGATCTATGGAGGAGATGTAGAAGAAGCTGTCCGTCGGGCTGCTCGGCTTGCTCCCCTACTCCCAAGTACACCACTCATTGTGCTCTTTGGATTTGTTATTCATCCTTCGGCACGAGAGGTGGCAAAACGCGAAGGAGCTATTGTTATTTCCTCTTCCGGAAGATAAAGGGCGCCATGGACGGCGCCCGCAAGAGATGGTCGTACGAAAAATTTACTGGAGGATCCAGGTTTCGGAAAAGGCAAGAAAGGCGGTAGTACCCTGTTTCCCGGCCATATCTCTGGGAAACGGTCTTCCCTCTCGCTTTTTGCCATTTACCACTACCGTCGCTTCAGTAGCTGGAATAAACAGAGAGAGCATATCATGCTTCCCAGTGGCAGAACGGTCACGTCGGTACTCTACCACAAATGGTTCTTGCAGGTTGTTCCAGGTCAGTTGAATATCAATACCAGGCCCCTTGATGGTCTCGGTCCAGGATCGACGAGAATCTCCAGAATGGGTAAAGGAAGTCGCTTCACGGATGGGGAGATTGGCAAGATGAGGAGTTTCTTTGAAAGGGGCAAAATAGGCCACAAAGTTTTTGATGAGATATTGAGCGAGCTCTTGATTATCGGCGTAACAGGCATTGACCTGGTCTGACCCACCGACTTTGCCCGTAGGGTCTGTCAATACTACTACTGCATGCCCTACCCCTTGCGGGGAGTACACAACACGGAAAAAGCTTACCAGGGTTGTATACGGACCATTCTCTTCTATCTTAAGATACATCCCGGGGTTTTCACCAGACCAATCGACTTTGCCTGGATTAATGGGGGCAAGTGTCATACCTATTCCTCCTGTAAATGATATGCCGTGATAGGTTTTTTAACCTTCAATAACCGCAAATGCTTCTATCTCGATCAACAGGTCCGGATGGACTAAACTCTTGACTTCTACCAGCGTACTGGCTGGATATTGCTGAGGATCAGGCCAATACTCGGCTCGTACTTTATGGATCTGCGCCAGGTGCGCCATATTGGTGACAAACACCGTTACTTTTGTAATATCCTGCATACTGGCTCCAGCCATTTGCAAGACCGCTTTGATATTTTCGAGTACTTGACGAGTCTGGACTTTGATATCCCCTTTTCCGACAATCTCTCCCTGGTTGTTATAGGCTACCTGACCAGAGACAAACACAAGCTGTCCACTCGAAACTTTAACCCCATGACAGAACACCCCTCGAGGCTTCGCTAGAATGGGGACATACAACGACTGCTTGGCCATAGACAAGTTTCTCCTTCACCATGGACCACTAACCACTGACCATTACTGAACCCCTCCCCGTGCATCAACACGGATTGTCCGCTCTACACGCCCATGACGTACACCGATCATTTCGTCGAAAAGATTCACTACCGGACAGGCATGGTTGGGAATAATCTGGAGTCGGTCACCAATCCTTATTTGCGCCTCATCAGGCAGGCGCAAGACGGCTAATTCTTCGGAGAGGCGTTCCACGACCCAGGTGGGATGGCCCTTTACCAGACCAAAACCGGTAAGAATATCACTCGCATGCGCACCACGATCCAGCGCCAGCACTTTACTCCCACAATCTACCACTGCCCGATTGGGTACTGGACGGCTAATTACGGTGGTGAGCACACTCACCGCACAATCTTCCAGACGTGCACTGCCAAGAGCGACCTGGAGGCCGTCGTTGAATACATAGTTTCCTGGTCGAATTTCGGTGATCCCCGGTTGTGGTGTACCCCGTCGTACAGTCGGAGTAGAACCGATAGCCACCACATCGATAGGGTATCCGGCTGACCGTAAAATCTCTGCGGCATGTATAACTGCTTCGGATTCTTCTGCGGCAATAGCCTCCACCCGTCCAGCATCTGCCCCATAGACCTGACCAGCATGAGTTGCTACCCCGCGTAAATGGAGAGTCGGCTGTTCCCTGATACGCTGAGCCAGTGGTACAACATCTTGTGGAAGGACTCCTAAACGATGTAGTCCGCTGTCTATAATGATCAGCACTGGCAGGGTACGTTTGGCCAGAGTGGCAATCTTTGTTGCTTCTGCGATAGCTTCAAATGAGTCTACACTGAGGGTCAAAGAGACTCGATGAGCGAGCGCGGCAGCCCGACTCTGTTTGGTCTCACCGATAATTGGATAAGCGAGGGTTATATCGTTTACCCCTGCCTCAGCCATAACCTCAGCCTCTCCTAGTTTGGCTGCTAGCACCCCAATCATACCAGCCTGCATCTGCATCTTGACAATGTCTTTGGATTTATGAGTCTTGATCATAGGACGTAAGGCTCGACCGGTACGCTGAGCCAGAGCGGCCATACTCTCAATATTCTGTTGTAAAACGGTCAGATCCACCAGAAGAGACGGTGTATCAAGCTGGTTCAGGTCACATAACTCTGTCACCGTAATCTCCTCTCTTTCAACCTCTAACCCAGAGTTTTTTTCCCTTTTGTTGTAAATATCGAGCCAGTATATGTCATCCAGCAAAGGCATGCAACAAAAAAATCATCGTCAGCACCTCTGCTTCTATCCACTTTCTTTCACAACTCTGTCTTTATGTGACCTCAGTCACAGCAGAAGAAGGACACTCGAGGTTTAATAGAGCAGAGCTATGCGCTCAAAAAATTTAAAACAATGACTCACTATGGGCTAAGTAAGTATGACTAAATTTCTTGCATTTTGTCTATTGCATGTAGGGTGGGCTGAGCCCACCCTACTGTTGGCTTTTAGGTAAAATTCTTCGTCATATTTACTTAGCAGGTCAATATTTTCTTGATGATGAGAGAACCTGGAGTAAGGAAAATTTTGCTAAATCTTTTTGCCCGATCAACCGATAAGAAAACCGAGAGTTATTCACTATGCTGCTGGAGGAGGATTTCGCTTCCTTACCTGTTTATGTTCCTCGAAAACCAAAGGGTATATTATGCTAAAACAGAAACTCCGTCCACTTTCGGTGACCACCGTAATGGAGATTGATGCAGAAATGCGCTCTCTCATTGCTCCGATCAATGTGCAGATCGATTCACCACAACGACTGGAACCTACCCTGCTTAGCCCTTTTCAGCAGCAACATGAACAGATATTCCTCTTGATCACACGAGAGGGACAACTTCTTTCGGCTGTAGTAGAGTCAATACAAGAAACTTTCATGATTGTCCATATACTGGAAGAGACCGGTTATGCCAAACCTGGAGAGAGGGTATTGGCTTTCTTTCCGGTGTTACCCGATCAGTATTATGTTTTACAGGCGTGGATAGAGGAAGCCGATGCAGCCCAGCTCACTCTGCGCTATCAAGACCCGCGGTATGAGGTTCGACGCTCCTTTCAATTAAATACTCAACCTGCGTTATATCTTGCTCCACCGATGGTCATTTCGGTCATGGAACAACGCCGTGTTCGTCTCTTGCGAGAGATGTGTATAGATCCCAGGAGTCTCTCAGAGGGACATGAAGGTTACATCACGGATTATTTATGTAAGACCAGCTCTCTAGAGCCTTCTCCCCATATGAAATTATTCCAGGAATATCCAGCCATTACAGGTAGCTTACAAAATATTTCTTGTGGAGGAATGTGTATAGCGCTTGCTCAGGAAGATAAACCGGAGAAGTTGCTGTATCGTGTGGTACTGCTGCAAATTACGCTTCCACACCTATTAGCGAATCTCAATGGGCAAGACCATCCTTCTATCAAGCTGAAACTGCTTGGTAATATTCGTGGTGTGGCTACAACAGAACAGCAATGGACCTTACATATTTCCTTCCTGAGAAGACTTCCGAGAGAGTTTGACAAACTCTTGGCCTATCTTGAACGCCGCTTTCTGGACACACAACGTCCTCTGTAAGTCCCCTTCGGCAAAAATCTTCTGCTTCGCTGTGGAGAAATGATCCTGAACAGGCTTCTTTTAAGCGGAACGGCATTGATGCTCCATTTCCCGACGGAAACGGATGATCCGGTCTGTCTCATCATACTCAACATCAGCCCAGCGTACGAACTGGCCTACGCCTATTTCCCGTTTTAAGCGAACAGCATGTGCTAGCCCAAGAGGGAGCAAAGCATCTTGCAGAGTCCGTCTCCTATCACTCCTACGCGTAGTGGTTTTCCAGAATGAGCTCGAACAGCTAATAAATTGAGTAAGGACCCCTGAGACATACCTTCCTCTCCTCAATTGTACAGAATAGAGCCGGATACAAAGCAATGTAGAAAGTATGAATGGCAATCAATACTGATACGGCTCGTGTGAAAGAGAGACCGTTTCGGTGAATAAAAGAAAAACTGAAGCGACCCCATATCGATTCCCGCCTGGTAGCTCACGACTGAAGATCTTTGGGAAACTGCACCCTGATATCCTGACTCTGCAGGGGCTTGTTCTCTAGAATTTGATATGATAGGTTTATATCCGATCCAAGAAGACCCTTAAAATGGAGTCTGCTCCCTTGGCAGTGTGAGAGGACCATCCTCAGGAGAGGTGAGCTTGTCTGGGGAAAGTCTTCCCAGCCTTTTGACTGCTGGTTTGACCAGGTATTATTCTGACTCAACGGAGAGGAAGGAAAATAATCATGCAAGAAGAGCTCTATCAGAAAGGAATTGCCCAATTTACCAAAATGGTCGGATCAGATCATATCGAACAGTTGCGTGATCGCTTCAAAAGTTTGTCTCCCGATTTTGAGCAGTGCGTCATGGGGATTGTCGGTGGAGCGATCTGGAGCAGACCCAATTTGGATCTGCGTGCCAGGAGCCTGTGTAGCATTGCCATTTTGGCTGCTCTGGGTCGTCAGAACGCGCTGGATCTAAACATTCGCATGGCTCTCCACAATGGAGCAACCAAAGAAGAAATCCAAGAAGTATTTTTTCAAGTAGCTATTTATGCCGGTTTTGCCGCCGCGTGGGACGGGCTGACAAAAGCGGATGCCGTTTTTCAGGAATTTGCTGGGGAAAAGTCATCTTAACCTTTCGTAAGTTCCGAGTGCTGAGGGTGACGTGAAACAGAAAAGCGCTTGCCGCAAACAAGACATTTCAGCCGCTGCATTCGCTCGTCCCCTCTCAAATAGTAGCCACTCCGTATAATCTGGTTATCGGGCCCCTGCTTGCCATAGTTCGGGCATTCTTTGTTCGGACAAAAGTATCGGCTTGTACGGATATCATTGCTGGTGAGAACCTCTCGTTGAGCAGAGGGGAAAGATTTTTTCTGCCCTCTTTCTGGTATACTTTTACTTCGTTTAAAAGGGATATTTACGACCAGAGTGGAAATACTCCGATGACGCCGCACATTGATTTCCATTGCCTCTTTATTCACCTCGAAATATTTGGTGAAGACGGTAATCAGGTCGAGCTTTAAAGCCTCCAGGGTTGCAGGTTCCACCTGGGCGCGATCATGAATTAAGACAAACTGTAAACGATCCCTGACCACAGTGCTCCCCAGCTTCTGAGGGTAAAATCGATCGAGGAGTTTCCGAATTAGTCTGGTGAATAGCATACGCTTATGCTCCTCTCTTGAATTGGACACCAAAGAAATGTCCTAGTTTGGTCAAAAAACCGCTCTCCTCTTCCATAACCGGTCGTGACCCGGTCATAAAAGGTATAGGGATATCTTCCCCCATCAGACGCCGGGCAATACGACGAAAGGCTCTGCCTGCGGCAAAGCCACCATTTAACACGATAGGAATTCCCCGATTACTGGACATGATAATCCCCTCATCTTCTGGGACAATGCCGAGCAACTGAATACCTAAAATTTCCAGGACATCTTCTGTGGCAATCATGTCTCCTCGTCTTACCAGAGACTCAGAGAGACGATTGATGATCAGGAGAGGCTCAATGCCATGCGTTTGGAGTAACCCAATAACACGATCTGCATCACGAATGGCCGATACCTCAGGAGTGGTGACTAGAATAGCTTCATTCGCTCCTGCCACAGCATTTTGAAAACCCTGTTCAATGCCAGCCGGACAATCAAACAGAATAAAATCAAAGCTCTTTTGGAGTGCTATGCTTAATTTTTCCATCTGCTCTGGTTTGACGGCGGTCTTATCTTCAGTTTGAGAAGCAGGAATGAGGAAGAGGGTCTCCAGACGTTTATCTTTGATCAACGCTTGGCGGAGTTGACAGCGACCCTTTATCACATCCACCAGATTGTAGACGATACGGTTTTCCAGACCCATAACTACATCGAGATTGCGCAAACCGATATCTACATCAATGACCACTACACGCTTCCCAGCTTGAGCAAGGGTAACTCCTAAATTGGCTGTAGTCGTTGTTTTCCCGACACCACCTTTTCCTGAAGTAATAACAATCGCTCTTCCGTCCATGACCTACCTTCCTTTTTTCTTTTATACCTCTGCATTGACTATTGAGGTTTCTGTTCCTTTATGCTTGGGAGAGAGGGCTTCTATTGTGACCCGATCACCGGCTACTTTGGCTATCTGAGGGAAAGCCTGCCTTTTATATTGGAGGAGAGGGACTTCGCTGAGATATTTACCAATCCGTAGTTGGACCGGTTGTAACTGGAGAGCAATGACTACCGCGGTATGAGTAGCTGGCATCCCGGCCTGAACACTTCCCCGTAGTGCTCCCAGGACCACCACATCTCCTCCCGCCACGATTTCGGCTCCGGGATTGACATCACCTATCAGGACGAGATTCTGAGGGGTACTGATCCGGTCGCCAGAACGGAGCGTGTGCTTGATCAGGAGGGTATCATTAGCCTTGTCTCCCTCTCGACGCTGTTTGAGCATTTCTACTTCGTCTTTCAAGCGAGAAACAACCATGTCTTTGAGGAACTGCTTTTCTTCTTCTGTATGCTTGCACTCTAGATCTCTTTCCAGCTCTTCAAGCTTTTGTGCACGTTCTCGGAGGGCATGCTCAAGCTTGCTCATCTCGTGTTTCAGGCGGTTTTCATGGGATTTTTGAGTATTCATAAGACGTGTGATAAGCATCCGATTTTTCCGGTGACAGAGCAGAAGTAAGATGCTCTCTATCCCTATAACGACCAAGAAGAACAGTGAAACAACAAAAACATTTCCCATGCTGAGCTTTCCACCCTCTCATCCCAAATAATATTAAACTCATTACAATGGCCTCTTCTCGTCTACACAATCCTCATTTTTCTTTTCGGTCTTTTTGATGAAATTCTTTAATTCCTCTGAATTTTTTTCAATCAAAGATGCTTTTCCAGTGGAGGAGAGTGGAAAAGAGATCGATTTTCTGATACTGTAGAGATCCTCGAAGTTTCTGGAACATCTGAAAGACTTTGACCTTTAGCATTCTCTGTAAGAATAACTTGAGCCTATACCACCAGGGGGAACTACCCACCTGGTCGGAGAGGATCTGAAAGGGAAGAGAAGGGGGATAATGAGGAGAAGAAGACGAGATAGGGGATGCCTCTGTGGAGAAAGTGATCAATCCCTCATTCAGTTAATCGTTGACGCTCAAGATAAGTAAAAAGGATATCACATTCCTCGGGTAATCGTTTTAGAAATCGGATATGGAGCGTCCAGGGTTGGGCAGTGGATCGCACTCCTCGAATCACACCAAGCAATCTGAGGGTAAAGGGTTTATAATCTTGGACAGTATCATTGGGATGTAAGGGACCAGGGGGAAGAGAAATATAGATCATAACCAGATGATTTAAGAACTCTGCCGATTGATGGTCTCCGTCAAGAGTGAGACAGACCCCTCCCCGAGAGATATTGTGTAAGCCACAGGAAAAAGAGGTTGCTTCCTCAAAGAGCTCCATATAAGGTGAGCGCACCAAGCTATCACATTGATAGAAGAGATCGGCAATATGCCCTTCGGGGATGGAGTGTTTCTCTTTGAGGGGGAGAAGCATCTCCCGCACGATGCGTATCTGCTGGTATTCAAGAGCCGTTATCACGGCAGGAGGAACCAGGCGCAGAAGTACAGGGGTGGCAAGTTGTACCTGCCGTCGCACATCAGCGCGTGGATCAAGATAACGTAATCGGAGTTGATCTAAATACAAATTTTCTATCACAGTTTGTAATACATAATGCTGCTTGGGGAGGACCGGGAAAACTACTAATAATGGTTTGCCCTGGTGCCCATGAAATTTTACCGCTTGAGGGGTATAAGCAATAAGGAAATTTTCATGTACCGTATCTAAGACCGCCGGAGTAATCTGGCGATTCCAGTTCGTTACCAGAAGAATCTCTTTTCGCAAGGTGTGAATAGGATGCAAAAAAGGTTGGAGCAGAGCCGCATCTATCATCTGCGGAGCATTGATCTGCACATGCCTTGGTGAGAGCAAAAAGCGTAACTCTTCGTTGATTTCAATAAGGGTAACATCCTGATTATTGGACTGGGTTGCCGTTTGTTGCTCTGCAGATCTTGAGTTCTGAGCTGCAGCATTATCCATGTTGGTAATCCTTCTCGACCTTTGCCTGGCCTGTTGAGTCCCATAGGGTATTTAAAAGAAGCTTATAGCTACCCAGAGTGGAGAAAGCAGAATATTTAGGAAAAACATTGTTTTTTGAGAATCGCTCCCTGCGCTCTTAAAAGGCCCAATTCTTCCCTAAGACGAGTAATTTCCTCCTCTCTTTCCTTAAGTTGCTGTTGGAGTTTTTGTTTCTGGTGCTGCTCCATCGCTAATTTCTCCTGGAGAAAGGCCTGTTCGCGAGCATACTCTTGGAGTTCCTCTATCCGCATTTCTAACTCCATATTGCGGACCTTCAATTGGAAAAATTCTTCTGGGTCGATCCCCACTTCTTTTCCTTGACTATGCACTCGGTTTTTGGCCTCTTCGAGCTCATGCTGTAGTCTTTTTACCTCTTGTTCTAAGCGAGTGACTTTCGCACGGAGTATCTGCTTCTCTTCATCATTCTGCAGCAGTTCTATCTGCTTTTGGAGGTCTCTAATTTGTTCTTCACGTTCGCGGATGGCATCCTCGAGTCTGATGATATGAAAACGCATTCGGGTTTCATAGGCCTTCTGTGAGCTGTGTAAATGATCGGCAAGAAATTTCTTCTTCCGATAGAACAAAAACAGCAGAACGCTTTCTACAATGACGACAACAAAATACAATAAAGAAAAAATGAGAAATCCTTTTTCAGTCATAAGAGCGACTCCTTCTTGACTAGGGAGAGGGTTTGTTAGTGTCTTCTTTTATCCTCTTTTGGAAGCAAAGACATTATCGCCATTTCCGGGAAGGGAAGAGGAGATCTGGCGTCTGAGAAGATCTCGCTCTTCCTTGAGTTGGGCGATTTCTTGCATCTTTGCCTGAAAATCAAGCTGGAATTTTCTCCACTGGGCTTCTTTGTCGGAGAGTCTTTCTTTGAGTAATGTTTGTTCCTGAGTGACCCGGGTGAGGGTAGCGTTCTGTTCTGCAATGCGCAGTTCGAGTTCCATATTCCTCTCTTTGATCTGGAAAAACTCCTCTGGATCGATTTCCAGTAGGCTTTCGTTACTGGTGGCTTGTTTCCGCAATGTTTCTACCTCCTTTTGCAGTAAGACAACTTCTTGCTTGAACCGATGAACGGTCTCTTGCAAGGTGAGTTTTTCTTCGTCATTTTTCAGTTGTCCGAGTTGTTCTTCTAATTCTCTGATCCGATGTTCTCTTTCTTGAATAGCCTGCTCAAGCTTGGTGACCGAGTGCTTGAGACGGTTCTCATAGGAACGCTGTGTATTGCGGATACGGGCGACCAGTATCTTTTTTTCTCGATCTGAACGGAAGAGCAACACACTTTCCACTCCGATGACCAAGAGATACAAAATAGAAAAAAACAGAAAGACTTTTCCTTCTATCATCTTCTTCTCCCTTGTGTTTCCATTTGAAGCTCTTCTCTCTTTATCAATGAATTCGGTAGTGAGCACATATTTTTCTTCCCCTTCCCGCAGGTCTTCTCCTCACGTGTTATTGCTTAAGTAACCAGTAACTGGTCAAGGTTAAAATGTTGGATGGGCAAGGAGACACCCGAAGACCGTGCTCTCCACGGATACCTGGGATCTCGAGGTTGCCTCCAGGGCTCAACCCTGGGTGTTTCGATGAGAAAAAATCACAAACAATAATAAGTTTAACCCAGCACTGGCTCTAGACTAAGAGGAGTGTTTTTCTAACAGATGGTATTGAGTTTTAAGCAAGTCTCGCTCTTCCTTGAGCTGGATATTTTCCTTTTGGTACTGAGTGAGTTCTTTCTGGAGCTGTTGTACACGTGTTTGTTCAGTCAAGAGTTGCTCATAGAGCAGGGACTGTTCGTGGACCATCTGCTCGATCTTGGTGGTTTGCTCAGTAATACGGAGTTCGAGTTCCATAGTCCTTTCTTTCATTTGGAAGAACTCTTCAGGATTGATGTCACTGCTTTCTTGAGCGGTCAGTCCACGATTACGCAGGGCTTCGAGTTTATCTCGTAATGCTTGTACTTCATTCTCCAGATGGGTCACTTTCTTTCGTAATAGCTGCTTTTCTTCATCATTTTTGAGAAGGGCAAGTTGTTCCTCTAAGGCTTTAATTTTCTTCTCCCGTTCCTGTATCGTCTCTTCTAATTTAGATTCGAAGTATTTCAATCGATTCTCATAAGAACGCTGAGCATTGCGGACACGTGCAGTCAAGACCTTCTTGTCCTGATGAGAGCGGAAGAGGAAGAAACTTTCTACCCCTATCACAATGAGGTAGATAATAGAGAAGATAAGGAAGCCGTATTCGGCGATCATATGAGATAGCTCCTCTACATTATAATATGGATAATATGAATTGGAACCCTTTTACTCAAAGCTCAGTGGAGCCTGCACGCCCTCCCCTGGATATGCATATGAGAGAGCTATTTAAGAAAAGGGTTGTTTTTTTAAGGAGAGCGTATTGACGGCGAAGTAAATCACGCTCAGTCTTCAGTTGATCAATCTCCCCCATTTTCTCCTTGAGTTCGTGCGGAAGTTTTTGGATCTCCTCCTGTTCTCTCTCAAAATCTTCCTGTAGTTTTGGTAATTGCCTTTGTGCTGTAATTTGCTGAGCGGCATTTCGAGTTCTATATTCTTCTCCCGTACCTTGAAGAGTTCTTCGGGATCGAACTCCAGGGGAGTTCCTTCCGATGAAATGCGGTTTTTGATCAGATCAATTTCCTTTCTCCCCCTATCCCTGGTTTGTTTTTCCCTCCCTTCTCTCTCTTCCTTGTCGGCAGAGAGGGTAAATTTCTTTAGCCTTCTCGAGTCTTTATTTTCTCTTGAATTATGACTACGAGACTTTGGTCATACGGAAACCTATTTCCCAGCAGCAAGGAAGGAACTCCTCTCCCCAGCTCTCTGGTGGAGGCTATTCTCCTTCCAGAGATACTTTGTCTTCTCCACTCCCTTCAGGTGAGAGCTTATCATTATCGACAAATTTGCAATTCCCCCTTCCCCGGAGCGGAGGGTTGTCCATTTGACACCCCCTGGGGGAGGAAATTTATAGTCCCTCTCTCCCTGTAAATCCCAAGATGAAAAAATGTGGGGAATGATAAGAGGTGAAAGAAGGGGTAAAATTTTGTTGTACGGAATGAACTCGGGAAATTTTTCCTTTTGCAATCCCGGATCATTTGCTATGATATAAAGCCAGTCAAACACTTTCGTTTTTTGCCTCTGAATTCAGTATGAGCGCGCAGTTTCCTCCATGGATGGATCTCTTGCGAGAGATGAGATTCTGTGGAGATGACGAAATTCCCTGCGTCTCGGTACCGAAGCAGAGTGCAGAAAAGTCATAGAGTCTCCGGGAACCTGACCTGAATGCAGGGGAGACCCCAGAAGGGTTAAAGAGGCCTTTGTGTACCTGAAATTGTCAAATTATCTATCAATGCTCTATGTGTTACAGGAGAGAGGAGAGCAATATATGCGATCCACGGAAATTTTTCTTGCCCCCTGGCAGGCAGCCGATTATATGGGATTGAAGATTGAAGCAGTGTATGAACTCCTGGAAAAAGGAGAGATTCCAGCAGAAAAGATCGATGATCGATGGCGTATCCGCAAATCGGCTCTGGATGCCTGGCTAGATGAAGAGGTTTCCTCTGAAGAATTACAACATCTGACTTCCAAGATGAAGTATCTGGAAAAAGAGCAGGCTCAAAAACTCCTTGCCGAAATAGAGAAACAACAGAAGTCGGAGTAGGAAAGCTTCAGAAGGGAGGGTTATGCCACCATTTACACCTCAAGAATTAGATGCTTTTCTGCGTGAAGGGAAATATCTGGCGAAAATTGCTACCCTCAAAAGCGATGGGTCTCCATATATCAACCCGGTCTGGTATGAATATGACGGGACCTATATCTATATCATTGCGCGGGCGCGTTCTCAATTTTTACAGCATATCCGGAAGGATCACCGTGTAGCGGTCTGCATCGATACGCCCACCGCTCCGTATAAGCGAGTATTGATTGAGGGGGTAGCCGAAGTGATCGACCAGGATTGGGTAGAGATGGGGAAACGCATGGCGCTGCGCTATCGAGGGGAAGAAGGGCTTCCCTATATTGAAGCGACCCGAAATCGTCCTCGTGCGATGATTCGCATTACTCCTCAGAAGATCACTTCCTGGCAGGGAGGAGAATGGCATAAGCGGTATATCGATGAAGGGTAGCTCTCTCCTACATCTTCGCGCGCATGGTGAGCAGTTTTTGCTGCTTATCTTCATTCTTTATATTGGCCTGATATTGGCCTGGAGAATAAACGCTGAGAGGGCTTTCAGGTGCTCCATATCAGTTTGAACAAGTCTTCCCCGTGTGATGTGCTGAGGCCAGTACAGGCCTCAGCAATCTTCTGGCAGTTTACTCGTTCTTTATCCCTGGATAAAATGCCAACGGCAACATCAGGGTGCAGCGAAAACCTTTGACCAGATTTTTATTAGCTGGATGATATTCATGACCACAGGTGCAGGTATGTCGTGGTCCACAGAGAATTTTCCAGCCTGCAGGGCTTTCCGCATCACTCATAGTCCATTCCCAGATATTCCCCCACTTCTCAAAATCGGAAGAACGACAAGCTTCTTGCCATTCTTCTTGAGTGGGCAAGCGCTGATTATCTTTCCACTGACAGTAGGCCATAGCCTCATACCAGGTCACGAGTACTACCGGCTCATCTCCCCGACCAGCGGGATAGTCTCTATCGGTCCAGTACTCTGGAGGAGGATGGCCAGTCGCTTCTACAAATTTTTTATACTCGGCATTGGTCACCTCATGCGGAGCTAATTGTGCAGCCGAAGCGACAAAGACCCAGGCAAACAGGCTCACCAACAGGGGGACTATCGCCTTACTTACAGCAAAAGGGGACATGGTTGTTTCTCCTTTCAAAGCCCTCACTCTATCTCCTGTTGATTCCCTACGATGACGAGCAGATAATGGTCAGGGTGCAGATAGTGTTGAGCCACCCGCTGTACCTCTTCTCGACTGACCTCTTTGATGAGCCGAGGGTACTGGACGGCATAGTCCAGACCGAGGTGATAAAATTCTAGTAGAGGAAGCAGAGTGGCTAATTCTTGATTCGTATCGATCCGAAAGGGAAAACTCCCGATCAGGTAGTCCTGAGCTCCCTGGAGTTCTTCGCTACTGACCAGTGTTTCTTGCATTGTGTGCATTTCGTTTCTTATCAATTCGATAGCCAGATTTACCGCTCTGTTTCGCGTTTCTAGATTTATCCAGAAGGCTTCTGGGTATTTGCCAGTCTGAAACTGACTGTACACACTATAGACCAGGCCATGTTGTTCGCGCAGAGTATCCAGTAACCGTGAGCTAAACCCTCCACTCCCCAAAATATAATTCATGACAGTGAGAGCATAATAGTCAGGATTATCACGGCTGATACCCTTGTGTCCCAGCAGTACCGTGGCCTGGCTTAACGGTTTATCTATTTTCTTAACAAGCGGGAGGACTGGTTCAGCAGAAGGGGGAAGCTCTTCCAAAAGCGGAGAGCCAGGAGCCCAGGTGCCAAAGAATTGCTCTCCCTTTGTTTTGGCTTCCTCAGGTGTAATATCACCTACCATAGCCAGAATGACTCGATTCGGATGGTAGTAAGTGTGATAGAACTGTTGAATATCCTCACGCGTAATCTGGGTTAAAGTCTCTGCAGTGCCTTCAATAGGGCGGCCATAGGGATGTGAACCAAAAAGGAGTGCCCGAAAGGCTCTGCTTGCCACTTCTCCCGGCTCATCCTCCGTCTTTCGGAGAGCAGCCAGTATTTCCTGTCGTTTCCGCTCAAGCTCCGTGGGATCAAACCGGGGAGCTTGCAGGAGGTCAGCCAGCAATGCGAGAGCCGTATCCAGATCTTTTTTGAGAATACGAAGCTCAAGCGTCACATAGTCTCGTTCTCCGTCTACAGAAAGCTCACCCCCTACAAAATCAATAGTTTGACTAATATCCACGGCAGAGCGAGAGGTTGTCCCTTGGGGAAGGAGCTCTACAGTTAAGTTAGCCACACCGGCTTTCTCCGCAGGCTCTACTATGTTTCCAGCTTTGATCAAGGCCTGTATCGCTACCATGGGAAGAGTAGACCGTGTAGCAACGAGCAGAGTCAAACCGTTATCCAGCACCACCTTTTCAGCCAGTGCAGCATACCCCATACTTGCCGAAGAACAGAAGCTCATGGAAAATAGAAGCCCCCACCATACCCTGTTGATTGATCTCATGTTTTTACATCCCTTCTTTTGTAGCCTGCAGAGGCAATAAGATACCCACCGTGCGATTCTCTGGGATAAGGTATTGTTGCGCTACACGCTGAATGTCCATAGCGGTGACTTGCCTGATGCGAGGGAGATAACGATCCAGGAGAGACCATTTGGCAACCGTGGCATATTGTCCGAGAAGCATGGCCCGATAGAAAATGGAGTCTTGAGCAAAGATAAAGTTTGCCTCGAGCTGATTTTGGGCCTTCTGGAGCTCTTCAGGGGAGACAAAAGCCTGCTGGAGATGTTCGATCTCTGCGGTAAGAACTCTTTCGACCTCTTCCGGTTTTCGGTCAGGAAACACCTGGGCATACAGGGTAAAAAGATGAGGATCAGCCGAGAGCAGAGAATAATTTGCTGAAGCATAGAGGGCCCACTGATGCTTATAGACAAGGTTTTGATGAAGCCGTGAACTGGAGCCTTTGCTCAATAAGGCTTCAATCACTTCGAGAATATACGCCTCATCTTTCTGAAGATTTGGGACATGATAGCTTATGGCCACAAAGGGGAGTTGTGCTGCCTTGTGCAGCATTACCCGGCGCTCTCCCTGCTGGGGAGGTTCCACACTCCGTACTGGCGGAGGAGGGGGACCAGAAGGAATGTCTTCAAAATAGGTACGAATTTGTGGCAGCAGCGTTGGAGTCTGAAAATCTCCTACCACCACCAGCGTAGCATTATTGGGGCGATAATAGGTCTGATAATGTCGCTCGAGATCCTCGACAGTAAGGCCTTCGATATCGTGCATCCAGCCAATAATAGGCCACATATACGGATGGGCAACAAAGGCAGTGGCTTCAACCAGCTCGAAAAGGGCAGCTACCGGATCATTATCTGTCCGCAAACGCCTCTCTTCCTTGATCACCTCTCGCTCTTTACGCAGGGCTTCTGGATCAAAGCGCAAATGCTTCATACGATCCGCTTCCATGGCCAAGACCGTGGGAATATGCTCGCGAGGGATATTTTCGAAATATGCGGTGTAATCTTGACTGGTAAACGCATTATCCGATCCCCCTAGACGCTGTACTGTACGAGAAAAATCTGGATATTGTTCGGTACCTTTAAACATCATATGCTCAAGAAGATGAGAAAGTCCGGTACGGCCAAGTTGTTCATTCCGGGATCCAACGCGGTACCAGATTTGTACTGTAGCAATAGGAGCCTTCGGTTCCTCGAGTAATAAGACTCTTAGACCATTGGAGAGCTGAAATTCTCGCACCTGTTCTTGCCAGGTCGCTGCTCCCCCTTCTCTCCCCATAGCCAAGACCCCCAAAAAGAGGAACCAACCGAGCCATTTCTGTAAAAGCATTACTCCTCCTTCTCTCTTAAGTAAGTATGACTAAGCATTTTTCACAAAAGCCAGGGGCAGGGTGGGCGGAGCCCACCCTACATGCTATACACCAAAACGCAAGAAAACTAGTCATAGTTACTGATGGGAATAAAAAATAAAACCCCTTTTCAATTATTATACCTTGTCCAGCCCTTTGTCTCCATTACTCGATTAGGAAAAGTCTGAAATTCCAAGAGAGTGGTGAGGCCCAAGGGAATGAGGAGTTCTCTCCTGACTCTTCTCCTCTCCCCAGGAGGGCGTCAAATGGATAACCCTTCGCGCTGATTGGGGAGGAACTAAGGTGGGGGATAGAGAAAGCACTTTTCCCCTCATCCCTGCCTTTCCCCGCCAAGAAGGGCAATGGGACAACCCTTCGCTACGCTCCCAGAGCAAAGCGTAGGGAAGTCATATCATCGTCCGGGATGACGAACGGACTTCCCTGCGCTGCGCTCTGGGAAGGGGTAGAAGGCATGCCCATGCCCACCATCCAGTGATGTACCCGAGGGCAGAGAGAGCAAAATCTTCTGTTGAAATTTCAGTGAGCGGTTATTCTGAGTTGACAATACTATCTACCTGTGATACGCTCTCCCTGCGTCAATAAATGCTGGTACTTAGATAGCAGCGGGGTAAGAAATCAAGAGGGAAATGAGAGGAGGAGCAAAGCCCTTCCTGCCGTGTGTGGAGAGAGGTATGGTTCTAAAAGGAGGAAGAAGTATGAAGAGATCTAGCTTAGTCATCAGTCTATGGGCTCCGATTTGTCTGTTCCTTATTCTGAGTTATCCTCTGCAGGGAAAGGCTGCTGAAGAAGTGATAATTGGTGCCCTGTATCCCTTAACTGGTCCAGTAGCTCAGGCGGGCGTGGATTCCAAAAATGCTATAGAATTAGCGGTAGATATCATCAACAATCCCTACGATCTGAACATGCCGCTGGCTAAAACGGCTGGCTTGCCCAATTTAGGAGGAGCAAAGGTCAGGGTCATCTTTACCGATCACCAGGGAAGCCCGGAAAAGGGACTGGCTGAGGCAGAACGTCTTATCACTCAGGAAAAGGTGGTAGCTCTTTATGGCGCATTTCATAGTGCGGTCACGGCCACTGCTAGTCAGGTCGCCGAGCGTTACGGGATACCATATCTTACCGGAGAATCCTCTTCCCCTACCCTTCATCGGCGTGGGTTTAAGTGGTTCTTCCGCACCAGTCTGCACGATGAACATTTCTCGAAAGCCATGTTTGATTTTCTGAAGGATCTGGAGAAAAAGAAGGGAATCAAGATCGAAACCGTCGGACTCTTATACGAGGATACCCTGTTTGGCAAGGATAGTGGGCGGGTAGAAAGAGAATTTGCCGAACAATATGGATACAAAGTGGTTGAAGATATCCAGTACCGATCCCGGACCAGCACCCTGACTGCCGAAATTCAACGAATGAAAGCGGCAGATCCGGATGTTTTTTTCCCCACTTCTTATATCAACGATGCGTTGCTGATGGTACGAACCATGCGCGAACTCGATTATAACCCCAAACTGATCATTGCTCAGGATGCTGGACACAATGATGCGGCATTTATCCAGCAAGCTGGAAAAGAGGCTGAGGGACTCGCCAGCCGTTCTGCTTTTGCTCCTGACCTGATCGAACAGAATCCGATGCTAAAGACGGTCAATGCCATGTTTCATAAGCGGGCCGGGAGAGATTTTAGTGATGCCTCTGTCCGGAGCTTTATGGGTTTAATCGTGCTTGCCGATGCCATTAATCGCGCCGGCTCGACCGAACCCGAAGCCATTCGAAAAGCCTTGCTGGAAACCGATATCCCCGGCGAGCAACTGATCGTCCCCTGGAGAGGAGTAAAATTCGATCCGGCCACTGGACAAAACGAGCTGGGAAACGCGATTATCATGCAGCTTCAGGGGGGACAATATTACACGATCTGGCCCTTTGAGAAGGCTAGCCGGGAGGTCATCTACCCTATTCCGAAATGGTCTGAAAAACAATAGGCTAAACCTTTACCTTAAAAAGAAGAGAGGTGTCCTGAGAGGGGATTACCCCTTCCTTACTCACCGGCAGGTTTGCCGAAGAGAGCTTTCCTGGTCATGAATGTTGAGGTATTACTGCAGAGTATCTTAAGTGGTCTTCTGATGGGGTTTGTTTATGCCCTGATTGCCGCAGGGCTCAGTCTGATCTTTGGGTTGATGGAGATTGTCAATTTTGCTCATGGCGAATATCTTATGGTGAGCATGTTTGCCACGTTTTGGCTGTATACCTTGTGGAGTGTGGATCCTCTCTTTGCTCTGCCGATCAGTGCTCTTCTCCTTTTTGGTGTGGGATGGATAACCTATCATGGACTCATCAAAAGAATTCTGCGCGCTCCGATGCTTATCCAAATCTTTGCCACCTTTGGCCTTGCTATTTTCCTGCGCAGTAGTGCTCAGTTTCTCTGGTCACCAGATTTTCGCTTGATCCAGGATCCCTTTGTACAAGGACGGCTTGATATCGGAGGGATTTTTATTGGAGTACCTCAGCTTGTGGCGAGTACCGGATCGCTTCTGGCTTTTGGCCTCTTGATCTGGTTTATTTCCTACACGGAAACCGGTCTCGCCCTGCAGGCCACTGCTCAGGATAGAGAGGCGGCATCGCTGATGGGGATTAATACCGAGCGGATGTTTGCTCTGGGTTGGGGCATTGGGGGAGCTTGCGTAGGGGTGGCCGGCGCGCTGCTGTCTAACTTTTTTTATGTTTATCCAGATGTGGGGTTTACCTTTGCCCTGCTTGCGTACGTTACCGTAGCTCTGGGAGGCTTTGGGAGTGTTCCGGGGGCATTAGTGGCTGGGGTCATCATTGGTATAATCGAAGTCTTGGGCGGATTTTTTATAGCGCCAGCCTTTAAATATGTGGTGGTCTTCTGTATATATCTGCTGGTGGTCTCATTGCGTCCTCAAGGTTTGATGGGAAAATTCTGAGGAGTGATGAAAACAGCTCGTCATGTGCATATAATGCTCTTGGGACTGCTTCTTCTTGGCCTGCTCTGTTATCCGGTCTTTTTTCCACTCCCTTTTCCTCGTCACCTGATGATCATGATCTTTCTCTATGGTATGCTGGCTCAGGCCTGGAATATTCTGGCCGGATATTGCGGACAGATTTCGCTGGGAAATGCGGTATTTTTTGGCATTGGAGCTTATACCTCTACACTCCTGCTCCAGAAGTTTGGCCTCACCCCCTGGTTGGGAATGTTCATCGGAGCCGGAATAGCGGTACTCATTTCCCTGCTGATCGGATTGCCTTGTTTTCGGCTAAAAGGGCACTATTTTGCTATCGCTACTATTGCTATTGGAGAAATCGTGCAAACCAGTGCTATCAACTGGGACTGGATTGGTGGAGCCACCGGCCTCTTTGTCCCTATTCTTCCCGATTCCTTTGTTTTCATGGAGTTTCATAAGAGTAAACTCCCTTATTACTATATCAGTCTGAGCTTTGCCATCCTCGCCTTTCTGACCACTTTTCTGGTGGAGCGCTCGCGTCTGGGTTACTATTTTCGTGCTATTAAAGAAGATCCCGAGGCGGCTAAGAGTCTCGGAATTCACATTACCAAATACAAACTAATCGCTATTGCCATATCGGCCTTTTTTACGGCGATCGGTGGCACCTTCTATGCTCAGTACATTCTCTATATCGATCCAGAAAGTGTCTTGCCCTTACAGCTCTCGATTCTTGTCTGTCTCATTGCTGTGCTCGGTGGAGTTGGCACTCTGTGGGGACCGCTTCTAGGGGTAGCAGTGCTCATTCCTTTATCCGAAGGCACCCGCATCTATCTGGGTGGAGGAGGAAAGGCAGTGGATCTGATGGTTTACGGAGCCTTGATCATGGTGATTTCGGTGTTTCAACCAACTGGGCTTATCGGGTTGATTCGTCGAAGATAGCAGGGTGTAAGTAAAGGGGATTGGGAGATAAGGGGGATAAGGGAGATATTTTTATACTTGTAGAACTCCATTTTATCTCCCTTATCTCCATTTCTTACCCAGGAAGAGGCACGGAGATTCATGGCGCTACTTGAAGTACAACACATCACCAAACGGTTTGGTGGACTGATTGCCAATAACGATATCTCCTTTCATATCAACGAAGGGGAAGTCGTTGGTATTATTGGGCCCAATGGTGCTGGGAAATCTACACTCTTCGATGTGATCACCGGCTATTATACTCCCGATACAGGCAGAATTCTTTTTCGGTCAGTAGATATCAGCCGACTCCGTCCCGATCAGATCAATCAGCTTGGCATAGGAAGAACCTTTCAAAAACTTCGTCCCTTTTTGCAAATGACCACTCTGGAAAATGTGATGGTTGGTGCCTTGCCCCGGGTGAATACCGTGCACGAGGCCCGAGAAGAAGCCCGCAAACTCCTGGCCTTTGTTGGCCTGGAGGATCGACAGGATGTGCCAGCCAGAGGACTCAGTACCGGGCAGCGAAAGCGTTTGGAGATGGCTCGAGCCCTGGCCACTAAACCTAGACTTCTCCTTCTGGATGAGGTGACCGGTGGTGTCGATCAGAAGACCATTCCTGGTCTCATTGCACTCATCGAGAAATTTCGTCGGGAAGGACTAACTCTTTTGATCATCGAGCACAACATGCGTGTTATCATGTCACTTTCTGATCGGATTATTGCTCTGCATTTAGGAAGAAAGATTGCTGAGGGCACACCAGCAGAGATCAGCCGGGATCGTCGAGTCATCGAATCGTACCTGGGGAAAGCCTATGCTTAAAGTGACAGATTTAGAAGTGTTGTATGACGATTTTCAGGTACTGTGGGGAGTCTCCATAGCTGTACAGGCTGGGGAGATTGTCTGTCTGCTCGGACCAAATGGTGCCGGAAAAAGTACCCTGCTGAACACTGTCTCTGGCTTGCTTAAAGCCAAAAGAGGCGCCATTGAATTTCGAGGGCAGCCGATTACGAATCTTCCCACCCATGAGATCGTCGCTCGTGGTCTTTCCCACGTACTGGAACGGCGTCGGGTCTTTCCCTATCTCACCGTGCAGCAGAATCTCCTGCTTGGTTCTTACCTGGCAGAAGCCAAAAAACATCGTGCTGAGACCTTGGCCTGGGTATTGAACCTTTTTCCTATTCTCGCAGAGCGACGCAAACAACTGGCGCATTCTCTTAGTGGGGGAGAGCAACAAATGCTGGCCATTGCCAGAGGGTTGATGTCTCGACCGACACTCTTGATGATCGATGAACCATTTCTCGGGCTGGCCCCCCAAATTGTAGAACAGATTATCGAGATTATTACCAGAGTTAACCAGGAGCAGGGTATAAGTGTTTTGTTTATTGAACAAAATGTTCAACTGGCGCTCTCCATGGCGCATCGAGGCTACATTTTGGAGAGTGGTCGGGTGGCCTTAGCAGGAAGTGGAGAGGAACTGCTGCGCAATGAAGAAGTGAAGACGGTCTATCTGGGGGTATAACATCCTTTCGCACTTCTTAATCTAGCATGTGATTATGCCACATCAATAGCGAATTCGTTTGATAGTCAATATGGGTTCCTGAGAAGACCTTTGCCCTGTTAGGACCGACACACTGTTGTTTCAGGTATCCACCTGTTTCATTGTCCGGTCTCCTCAGCCAGAAACTGCAGCGCCTGAGCATATTCCTCGGGTGTATTCATATTATAAAACATCCGTCCCCGTAGATCAAAATGCCGGATAGCTCTCTCGGTTATTACTTTGGTCCGGACAAAATGAAAGAATTCGGTAATTTTGAGCTGTCCCTCAGCGATCTGATGGGTAATGGCCGGGAGGCACGTCTTGCTATAGAGCGCACACAGCGGTTGAAACCCCTCCTGATTGCAGGGAATAACCACCTCAAATCCAGGAGATTCGGTATAGAGATAACGGAGAAAATCGACACGAACAAAGGGCATGTCACAGGCGATAAAGAGGATCTGCTCGGTGTGGGCAAGGGTGAGACCGGTATAGATTCCTCCCAGCGACCCTTTGTTTGGGAGGAGATCTGGAGAGAGAGGAAGTTGCAAAAAAGTATACTGTTCTGGGGTATTGGTGATGATGAGAAGCTGATCAGTTATCAGATGCAAGCGGGCAATAATGCGTTCAATAAGTAAGGTGGAACCAAAAGGGAGAAAGGCTTTGTCGCGTCCCATGCGACGACTCTTCCCTCCAGCCAGGACCACACCGGTAATCGGGAGTAAATCAGGAGGCATCAGCATCTCTCTGCAGAGCTTGTTTGATGAGCTCTGGTTCGTCGCTCAACTGAAACTCTTCGGCGAAACGGGGTGAAGTCTTGAGCATAAAAGTCCGTCCTTGCGGCTTCCGCTCAATTAAGCCGCGTTTGAGGAGCGTCTGAATATGCGTATAAGCCCGGCTTCCGCGCATTTGCACCAGTTCTGACTGTTCGATAGGCTGTTTCCAGGCAATAACCGAGAGGGTACGGAGAGTCCCTTTATCCAGTTCAGTGGGCAAAAATTGCTCTACCAGAGGCACATAAGGAGCACGAATTCGGAACAGATATCCTTCTGGTTGTTTCTCAATGACTATTCCCCCTTCTCGGCTCTGATACTCCACGATGAGTTCTTGCAGGGGGACCACAATGGCCGAAGGGGGTTTCCCTAAAAACTCAGCCAATTCCTCAAGAGAAATAGGAGTATCTAGACCAAAAAGAATTGCCTCGATTTGTGCTTTGAGAGACATAAATGAGATTCTTCGCTTTGCTCAGCATGACAGAGAAAGTGCTAGTACACAACGGCAAAAGTTTCTGTATAGTTTATTGTTTTCATATATCCACCCCGGAGACCCAGAGGACACGGAGAATCTCATTTCTGCTTTCTCCGTGTCCTCTGGGTCTCCGGGGTGAAAAATCAGTATGGCTACCTTACTCCCTTTTTCGGATATAAAGTTGAGCATACCAGGTCTCCTGCTCCAATTCAATCTCTAATCGAGCGGCCAAAAAGAGTACAGCGAGAAAAGCCTGGCTCACGGGCATCTCCTCCGAAATCAGTTGCCGGAACTCAATCTGTTTCTGTTGGTGGAAAAGCCTTTCTAGTTGGGTTTGTATCGTAGCGATATCTCGTTCAATGTCATCCGTGTGCGTCGATTTGATCGCTTCGGCGGTAGTGGTACCATTGATAAGACTTTGACGAAATTTCTCTCCTTGCGTTTTTTCCAGGCGCTTCAGTTCACGAATGAGATCAGCCAGAGTGAGAGGTCTGCGCCGTGGTCGAGGGATACGTGGGACCACGCCGATATCACCATTTCGGAAGGTCAAGCGGGAGAAAAAATGCTCAGACCCTTCTCCATTCCCATTTTCTGGATAGGAGGGGATAAATTCATCCCCCTCAATAAAATCATCCGCAAAGGGCTGCTCAATTCCTCCTACAATTTCTGCTTTCATGCGCAGGAGCACCGAGGCATAAAAGAGGAGACGTCCATAGAGGCGCAGATCATGAAATTCTTCTTCCGCGAGCAGGGCGAGGTAGCGATCAGTGACTTGAATAATATCGACATTCCAGGGATCAATCTCTCCCTTTTTTGCCATATCGACCAGGATTTTTAAGCCCAGATTTTTTTCTTTGATCATGGGTGCATCTGTACTCCAGTGACCTGGCTATATCCGGCCCGATTTTGCACCACACCAATCGTCTGGTGTGAGGCCTCGATCATCGTTTTCCGGAGAGAGACCACAATAAACTGGTTATGTGCAGCCTGGCGCCGTATCATACGGGCTAACGTTTGGGTATTAAATCCGTCCAGAAACATATCGACTTCATCCAGAATGTAGAAAGAGACTGGCTGGTAGCTTTGCAGAGCAAAGAGAAAAGCTAAGGCGGTAAGCGATTTTTCTCCACCACTCATCGCTTCCATCCGCTCGAGGGGTTTGTTCCGTGGTTGTGCGCGGATGGTCAAACCTCCGGCCAGGGGATTTTCTGGATCATCCAAGAGCAATTCTCCAGCACCAGCCGCAATTTCTTGATAGATCTGCTGGAAGCTTTCGTTGACATGATTGAACACCCTCAGAAAAGATTGTTGCTTTAGGGATTCATATTCCTCAATACGTTTGAGAATAGCTTCCCGTTCTTCGAGTAATACAGCAATCTTCTTTTCCAGGTCAGTGTGCCGCTGAGAGATGAGCTCAAACTCTGCAATAGCCCGCATATTTATCGGTTCTAAGCGCACCATCTCCTCCTCTTTCTGCCTGATCAGAGCGGTGAGGGCAGCCAAAGAGAGGTCTGTCTGGTATTCGGGATTCGCAAAATCGAAATCCGGGTACTCTCGAGTGATTTCCTCGATTTGTACGGTAATTTCTTCCTCCTTCTGCTGCAAGACTTTGAGCTGGTTCTCCAGTCGATCGATAGTTCGTTCTTTCTCATATTCAGTTTGTTTCCATTGGTCCAGCTCTTGTTGTAACGCATTCCGCTGATCACGCAGCTTTTTCCATTCCAAATCGAGCACAGAAAACTGCGCTTCTAAATCAGAACGTTGAGTATCCAGAGACTGGATGGTATGCCGTCGCTGGTGAATTTCTTCCTCCAGTTCCCTGATCCGGGCAGTTATTTCCGTCAGATGGGTTTTCCATTCCCCCAGGGTATTATTAATCAGCGATTTTTCGAGTTCTTTGCGATTATATTGGTCCAGGATCTCTCGTAACGCTTTTTCGGCTTCTCGCTTCTGTTGTTCAATTGCAGCACTCTTCTCACTCAGAGCCATCAATTCGGCATGGGCAAGCAAATTCTCTATCTGCGTTAATTCTTCCTCTCTTTTCCTCAGCGTCTCCCGGGCGCTCAGAAGTCTTTCCTCCAGACGACGCAACTCTCGTTCGAGGATCTCCTGTTTTTCCTGGAGCTGGATCCATCCCTCGCGCACTGTAGAAAGCACCTCACCTTTTTCTGTAACCCCCTGTTCTATATTTTCGAGCGTAAGGGTAATTTCGGTGACCTCCTTTTCCTGGCCAGCATAGCGTGCTAAAAGACGGGAGAGCTCTTCCTCTTCCTTGCGGAGCTGACTTTGCAGGGTCTGAAGCCGACGTTCGGCCTTTTCTAATAATTGCTGTTTTTCCTTGAGATCAGTTGAGCCAAACTGTCGGTTACGTCGATGCAACGATCCCCCAGTCATAGCCCCACTCTTTTCCAGGAGCTCTCCTTCCAGCGTGACCATACGGTATTGCCCGAGTAATGAGCGGCCCACACTCAGATTTTGTACCACCAGCGTATCTCCAAAGACATAAGCAAATATCCGCCGATAGAGAGGATCAAACTGAACCAGATTAATCGCATAATCGATAATGCCAGCACTGTTTATCGGAGGAAAATGGTCTGAGGCGCGGATTTTGTTTAAGGGTAAGAGGGTGACCCGTCCAGCCTCCTGTCGTTTCAGAAAGTCGATGACCGCTTCTCCTACTCCATCATCTTCGACTACAATGTAATTCAGCCGAACTCCAGCCGCCACTTCCAGGGCCACTTCGTATTCCGGGGGGACTTTGGCCAGTTGCGAGACTGGACCGTGGATCCCCGCGATACCAGATTGAAGAACGGCTTTAATCGCTCCACCAAACTGGACTTCGGCCATCGCCTTCTCTCGAGCTTTGAGCTCGGTATATTGCTTGTAGAATCCACGATAGTTGACCTCGAGACGTTCGTGTTCCTGTTTAATCGCTTCGTAGGTCTGTTTTTTCTTCGTAACAAGCTGTTCGATCTCTTGCAGGCGATACCGCAGAATGTCCCGGATACGACTCTTCTCCTTATGTTGATTCTGGAGCACTTCGAGATTTTTCTCTTCGTCGCGAAGTCGTTTTTCCGCCCCCTCGATTTCTCCAGCAAGCTGCGCCAGTGAATTCCGCAACACTTGTTGCTGAATGGTCAGCTCTTTTTCCTGTTCCCGCTCTGCGACAAGCAAGTTCCGAAGGGTAGTGGCACGCTGGGAGAGATCACTAAACTGTTCATTGATCGTGCCTATTTCCTGATAGATAGCCTGTAACCGCTGATTACACTCCTCCAGACTCATCTGTCTGGCGATTTTTTCCTGAATAAGTTTTTCTAGCTCAACTTCCAGGCTTTGCAGTTGGGTTTGGTGCTGACGGATCTTTTCCTCGGTCTCCTCCTTGCGCTGTTCCTGCCGCATGCGCTCACCGGTGATATGCGCAAGAAACTTCTCCTCTCCTCCCAGTTTCCCTTTCAGTGCTTCTACCAGCCGCATGGTGGCTACACGTTCCTGTTCTTCGCGTGCCTCTACCTGTTCTCGTAACTGCTGCAGGCGCTCGGTCACTTCATAAATGGTTTTTCGGATGGTGACCAGTTCTCCCTCCTGCTTATCCCTCTCTTTGCGAATCTGGTCTCTGTCTCGTACAAGCGCAGCCGCCTGTCGTCGAAGCTGGGCCACTCGTTTCGCAAGCAGAGTACAGTGCAGATGCTCCTTTTCCTTTTTGAGATGCTGGTACTGGAGGGCCATCTCTCGCTCGAGCCCCAGTTTTTGCTTCTGCGCAGTAATTTCCTGCAACAGAATCTCTGACTGCTCCATATACTGCCCGGCAGTGACCAGCTCTTCCCGAGCCTGTTCGATCCGCCGATCAAACTCACGCACTCCAGCCAGATCATCGATGATCTTCCGGCGTTCGACTGCACTCATAGTCGTGATGCGGGTGACATCCCCCTGCATCACGATGTTGTGTCCCTCCGTGCTAATATTGAAGCGCGATAGATATTCATGGATATCGGCGAGTGAAGAGACCTGATGATTCAGATAGTACACACTGTAATAGCCACTACGGTTACTCCGGATCTGCCGAGAGATTTCTAGCGTCTCTTCCGTGAGACGGTCGGTGGGGGATTCAGTGGACGGGTCCGTAATAGCAAATCGGATCGTGACCTGGGCTTCTTGGCGTTTACTTCCATGGTGAATCAGATCTGGTAGCCGCTCAGCGCGGAGGGTTTTGGCGGTAGATAAACCGAGGGCAAACAGGATGCTGTCCAGAATATTACTTTTGCCAGAACCATTGGGTCCGGAGATAGTGGTGAAACCATCGAGAAAGGGAATGGCAGTCCTTTTGCCAAAGGACTTGAAGTTATCAATAATGAGTTCTTTAATTCGTATCTGTTTCATGTCTCCAGGGTACTGGGTCTTTCCTGAGGCATTCCACCTGACTGGAAAGAATGGACACATTATGCTGACACATTACTATACTTTTGTATAGGTAGATGATAATACTATACTACAGTATAGATAAAAAAGCTAGTTTGTCAAGAAAAAATTCAGAAATTTTGAGAGTTACTGGAGAAGACTTCAAGCAGAATTTGAAGGAATAGAGGCTATGCCCCAAACCATTTGCTTTTCTACTGCCAATTTTCTATAATGATAAATGAACTCATAAGCGAGTATTTCTCTCTCATCATCCCGTAGTATAGCGAAGGGAAGTCCCATCGTCATCCTGTAATGTAGTGAAAGACCTCTCCTAATGTGTTCCCAAAAGAAGAGATTCTTCGCTGCGCTCAGAATGACATTCTGAGGCTTACTCGCTACAAGTTCAATAGAAGTATTTCTGGGTAAGAAGAGGCGATAAAGGGGAGGAGGGGGATCATGCCTTGAGAGAGGAGGGAGCGTGTGAGTGGCCAAAGTGGAGAGCAGCGCTTTCAGGAACTGGATCACACAGCAGATGTCGGTATCATTGTTCGAGGGAAAACCGTCACAGAGCTCTTTGCAAATGCTGGTTTTGGGCTCTTTGCTACTATTGCTGATCTCTCTACGGTAGAAGAAAAGCTCTCCTGCACAATCACTGTCCGGGGAGAAGATTGGGCTTCGCTGATGCATGAGTGGTTGCGGAAACTGCTCAGTTTCTTCACACTAAGGGGATATCTCTTGTGCCGTTTCGATATTCGAAATATTGCTCCCTATCACCTCTCCGCAGAAGTCTGGGGCGAACCGTTTGATTTAGAAAAACATCCCTTCAATACCGAAATTAAAGGGATCACTTATCATCAGCTCTTTGTACAGCAAGATGAAGAAGGCTGGAAAAGTCAGATTATTTTTGATGTATAAAATGCAAAGATTTAGGCTGTCAGCAATGACCATTTTCTGGACAGGCCCTGCTATTAATGATTTACATACTCAGTGGACAGTGGTCTGTGGTCAGGAAACCCCTTTCCCGCTGATCACTGTCCACTGTTCACTGGACACTATCTATCCATGACTACATGGTACGAGATGCAGCATTCTACACTGAGTAGTTTGCAGAGAGGATTCTTACAGCGGTTGATAGTCTCCAAAACTTCCCTGCAAGAGATTGAAGAATCGTTCCAGAATCAATAACCCTAATATCCGTGAATTACTTTATCAGAACTATCGTATTATGTACCACCTTGAAAATGATCGCCTCCTTATACTGACAGTCATCCATGAGAGTCGGGATCTTTCACGTATAAGTCCCAGACCATGGGGACCGGCTTGATAAAGAATGGGAGATACGGAAAGATGGACAAGGGAAAGATTGAATTACAGCAGATCAATGACTATCTCTGGGAAATTCCGAAACATGGAGAGATGCGGGTTCCCGGTCGGATCTATGCCACCAAAGATATGATCGAAAAGATTCTGCTTGATGAGACACCACAACAGGTTGCCAATGTTGCCTGTCTACCTGGTATTGTAAAGTATTCCCTCGCCATGCCCGATGCCCACTGGGGATATGGTTTCCCCATTGGTGGAGTAGCGGCGATGGATCTTGAAGAAGGGGTGATTTCACCGGGTGGAGTAGGCTATGATATCAATTGTGGAGTGCGGCTGCTCCGTACAAACTTGACCTTTGCGGAGGTGGAACTGCGTCTGGAGACTTTAGTGGAAGAACTGTACAACACTATCCCGACTGGCGTCGGTGCCAAGGGTGGGATTGGCAAACTTTCAAGAGCAGAGGTCAAAGAGCTTGTGGTCAAAGGAGTAGACTGGGCTATCGAACGAGGATATGCCACTCAGGCTGATAAAGATCGTACCGAGGAATGGGGGCGTTTGGGGGGAGCAGACCCAGACAAGGTCAGTGCCGAAGCGATCGACCGAGGAGCGCATCAGGTAGGGACGCTTGGCTCAGGGAATCATTTTTTGGAAGTAGATCGTGTAGAAGAGATCTTCCTTCCCGAAATTGCCGAAAAGCTTGGACTCAGACTGGGCGGTATTGTCGTGATCATCCATTCAGGGTCGCGAGGGTTTGGTTATCAGATTTGCGAGGATTATCTTAAGGTGATGGCCAAGGCCATGGAACGCTATCAGATTCGTCTCCCTGATAAACAGCTCGCCTGTGCACCCCTCCATTCCCCAGAGGGGAAAGACTATTTGGCCGCGATGGCCTGTGCAGCCAACTTTGCCTGGGTCAACCGTCAATCCATGATGTATCTGACCAAAAAGTCTTTTCAGAAGGCTCTAGGCATTAGTGAACAGGCCCTGGGGATGTCGCTTATCTACGATGTCTGCCACAACATTGCCAAGTTTGAGGAGCATGATGTTGATGGTCAGAAAAAACGCCTCTGTGTCCATCGAAAGGGAGCAACGCGTGCTTTTCCACCAGGACATCCCCAGATTCCACCCGTTTATCACGATATTGGCCAGCCGGTTCTGGTACCCGGGGATATGGGAACCGCTTCGTATCTCCTGGTGGGAGCTCCTGGTTCGATGGAACAGACCTTTGGTAGCACCTGCCATGGAGCTGGCCGTATGATGAGTCGAGCAAAATCCCAGAAGGAGAGTCGTGGCCGGGATTTAGTGAAAGAGTTGCGCCAGCAGGGGGTAATCGTTCGCTATACTGGCCGGCGCACCCTGGCTGAAGAGATGCCCCATGCCTATAAGAATGTTGGGGAAGTGGTGGATGTCATGGAGGGAGCTGGAATTAGCCTGAAAGTCGCTCGTTTTAAACCGATCGGGGTGATCAAGGGGTAAGTACTCTGCACCACCCTCAACTCTTGCCTTCCATCTAGAGAGGATAAGAGTGAGGAACTTTTAAAACATCTACGACCTCGTGGAGGAGAGCTCTCTTGTTACCTCGAATACTGGACCAGTCTTTAGGGACCATGATTTTGAGACTCTAACCTGGGAAAAAGATCGAGACCTCACCAAAGCCCGTGTATTGAGACATGGAAGCTGGGAGACAGTAACCCGGTTCGCTCTCGTTTAGGAAATCAGACACTGCGAGCCTGATCAAGCACCACCAAAGGAGGGGACTGAGCCCGTGACAACTTCACCTTTGGGAACTCATTCTGGACCTGCCACACCGACAGATAAAGAGCTGGATCCAGGCACAACAGCGAAAGATCTGGGATAAGAGAGCACACCTATGAGCTGCTATCCAGAGGTTTTGAGTCGAATACAAAAAGAGGAAGGCTTGTAAACATGCCCCAAAAGACGCTCATCATTTTTGATCTTGATGGAACCCTCATCGACGATTACCAGACGATTGTGGAGGCTTTTAACTATGCTATGCGCCGCCTTTACCGTCCAGAGCAAAGTTATGAAACGATCAAGTATCGTGTGGGCTCCGGACATCGAAATTTACTCGCTCCCTTTCTCGCTTCAGCAGAAGAGCTTGATGCGGCAGAAAAATTCTATAAAGAGCGATATGACCAGCTTCTCCCTCATCACACCCGACTTTTTCCAGGCGTAAGTGCTTTACTCACTGATCTGCAAAAGCAGGGCTATCTTTTGGGAGCAGCCAGTAACAAGATTCGTCGGTACTCGCTGACCATCTTACAGCACTTAGGAATCGCTTCCTTATTTCAGACGATTATCTGTCAGGATGATGTGGATGGTCGCCTCAAACCGGATCCAGCTATGCTACTCACCATCCTGGAGCGAATGCGTAAGACTCCAGTTGAAGCCCTTTATGTAGGAGACACTCTCATTGATATCGAGACTGGAAGACAGGCGAATATCGATACCATCGTGGTTCTCACCGGTTCAGAACGCAAAGAAACCTTACTTCAGGCTGCTCCGCTGGCGCTTCTGCAGTCGGTAACCGACCTTCCAGCTTATCTTGAGTCTGCAACAGACTCTTGATTCGCCTGACCAAAAGACTGAGCTGCTTCGGATATCGCTCCTTAACCATTCGTGGCCAAAGGAAAATGGTTAATTGCTGAAAATTAGAAAAATTAAAATCGGAACCACCACGACTGCTCCAGTGATCAACCCAGCTCTACGCAGGGCACGTCGAGTCGATTCTCTGAACACCGAAGGATTAGGATCAAGAGGAGCATCCGCAACTCGTTTGCCCTCGGTAAACAAGAAGACCTGCAACGGGGCATTTGGCTGATCATACACCCATTCATACACCTTTTCTCGTGTATCCATAGTCCGAAAAAGACGAACATAAGTAGGGGTTCCAAAAGTATCATACACCTGTTTCTCATCTTCGGAAAGATCTGACGGATCAATCTCTTTTACTTTCCAGCGATTTTCAAACACCACCGTCGCTTCTTCCAGATAACCAGGTTTTGTGCTACACCCCCCTCCGAAGACTAAGAAAAGTAGTCCGATGATTATCCCCCATTTCCACCGCGATGGGTTATCCTTCTGTGCCCATCTTTCCACCCCAGAGCGTGGATCCATTTCACCCCCTTTCTTTCGGCCCTACCTTTTCCACTTTTACCGCACAGAACTTGAATTCTGGAATTTTTCCAAAGGGATCTAACTCATCAATGGTGAGTAAATTGGCAGCCGCCTCTCGGAAGTGAAAGGGGATAAACACACTGCCACAGGATACCGCTGTACTGGCACGTGCTTTGAGGGTAATAGCGCCACGACGTGAACTCACTTTTACAAACTCCCCATCGGCTACACCGAGCTTAGCAAGGTCTTCAGGGTGGATCTGAACCATTGGCTCCGGTTCAATAGCATGGAGCGCTTGGGCTCGGCGAGTCATAGAGCCAGTATGCCAGTGTTCTAACAAACGGCCGGTATTCAGCACATAAGGGAATTCTTCATCCGGGAGTTCCTTGGCTGGTAAAACTTCGCAAGGGACAAACTTTCCTCGACCAGAGGGAAAACTCTTTTCAAAGAGTACCTGTATCCCATCCTCATGCACCGGATCAGGACAAGGCCACAGTTTACCAGTCAACCCCAGCACCTCATAATTCAGAGTCTTATAGCTTTCAGTTAATCCGGCAAATTCTGCAAAGACCTCCTCAATAGAGTCATAATGCATCGGGTATCCTATACGCGTAGCAATATCACAGATAATCTCCCAATCCAAACGGGCTTCCCCGGGTGGCTTGAGCGCCGCCCGCCCAATTTGCACCCGGCGATCGGTGTTGGTATAGGTACCGGTCTTTTCCATATAACTGGTAGCCGGGAGGATCACATCAGCAAATTCGGCAGTCTCGGTGAGAAAAATATCCTGTACCACCAGGAATTCGAGATTACTGAGTGCTTTCCGGACCTTATTGATATTCGGATCGCTTAAGAAGGGATTTTCACCAACTATATACATCCCTTTAATCTTTCCCTCTAAGGCTTGCTGGGTGATCTCTACTACGGTCAAACCAGGCTTGGGGTCAAGTGATACCCCCCAAGCAGCCTCAAATTTCTGACGTATCTCTGGGTTGCTAACGGATTGATAGTCTGGATATACCATCGGAATCAGACCGGCATCTGAGGCTCCCTGCACATTATTCTGTCCTCGTAAAGGATGCAAGCCAGTACCCGGTCGTCCGACATTCCCAGTCAGGAGGCATAAAGAAATTAAACAGCGGGCATTGTCTGTGCCATGGGTATGCTGGCTAATCCCCATACCCCAAAAGATCATCATGGTCCGGGCATGACCAATAAGCAAAGCCACCTCACGCAGCGTAGTCGGATCGATCCCACAAATCTTTGCCGCTTTCTCCGGTGGATATTTTTCGACCACGGTCTTCAGTTGCTCGAAGCCTTCGGTTCGCTTGGTGATAAAGTCTTCATCCACCAGACCTTCCTGGATGATGACCTGCATAAGGGCATTGTAGAAGGCCACATCCGAACCTGGTTTAATCCGACAGTAGTAGTGGGCATGATTAGCAATGTCTGGTCGTCGTGGATCAACCACGATCATCTTCGTTCCCCGTTTTGCTGCCTGCTTAAAAAAGGTCGCTGCAACGGGATGATTAGCGGTGGTGTTGGTGCCGGTGAGGAGAATGACCTCGGCCTTTTCCACATCCCCAAAGGTATTGGTAACTGCCCCTGAGCCAATCGTTTCTAAGAGAGCGGCTACCGAAGAGGCATGACAGAGGCGGGTACAGTGATCGACATTGTTCGTTCCAAAGACCGCTCGGACCAGTTTCTGGAAGAGATAGGCTTCTTCGTTACTGCACTTGGCAGACCCAAAGCCAGCTAAAGCACTCGGGCCGTGCCGGCCTCGGATAGTTTTGAGGCGGCTGGCTACCAGATCGAGCGCTTCGTCCCAGCTTGCTTCCCGGAAGGCAGGCAAGACTTCCGCGTAATCGACAATACCTCCCGGCTTGCGTCCTCCCTGGGCATTTTCCCCTCGCACATCAGTAGAAAGCGGTCCCTTAGGATAGTAGGCTTCTCGACGAATCAGTGGACGAGTCAGACGTTGTGGGTGCGAAGAATAATCGAAACCGTATCGGCCTTTCACACATAAACGAGCCTGATTGACCGCACTTTCTCGCCCATCAACAAAGACAATTTGATTTGCTGCTTCATCAACCTGAAACCTGACCGCACATCCTACTCCACAATACGGACAGACCGAATCGACTGGTTTAAGTTCAGAGCGCGGTTTTAACGCAACGGTAAGGGGTTTGTTCGTCAATGCCCCAGTAGGACAAGCCGCCACGCATTCTCCACAGGAGACACAGGAGCTCTCTCCCATTGGTACATTGAGATCAAAGCCAATACGGGTGGTATACCCTTTGCCGGTACGCCCAATCACCTCGTTGCATTGAATTTCATCACAAGCACGGATACAGCGGTCGCAGAGGATACAGGCTTGATGATCCACCGCAATGACCGGGGACGAAGCGTCGTGTCCTCGACCGTTTCCTGCTGGAAACCGAGAACCATTGATCCCCAGTTGCTGTGCGAGTTGAAACAGATGATTATCCTTCGTAGTGGTGGCTTTTGCGTCTTGCTCCATCGGAGGCTGGTCGGCTATGAGCAACTCCACAAGCATACGACGATGCTGGTCAATCTTTTCTCCATGCGTGGTGATCTGCATCCCATTTTCCGCCTCACGTACGCAGGAAGCAGTAAGGACACGTCCTCCCACATCGACTACACAGACCCGACACACCCCCACCGGTCGATAGTGCGGATCATGGCAGAGTACCGGTATAGCAATCCCCACCTGGCGTGCGGCTTCCCAAATAGTAGTACCTGGGGCTACCTGGACGGTATGACCATCGATGCTTAGTTCGATGAGGTTTGACATGACAGTTCCTCCACTCATCTTTTTCCATTCCCGGATGACGAGCTGACTTCCCTCCGCACTGCTTCGGGATGACGAGCTGACTTCCCTCCACACTGCTTCGGGATGACGAGCTGACTTCCCTCCACACTGCTTCGGGAACGCAGTGACGGGTTGTCCATTTATTCCCGGACATATTTCGCCACGTCGTCAGGAAAATGTTTGATTACGGACAAGATCGGGTTGAGAGCTACCTGGCCTAAACCACAGATACTGGTCTGGGTCATGGTTTGGGCTAAACTCTGCAGTAGTGCAAGGTGAGCTGAATCTCCCCCACTGCTCAGCATCTCCTCCAAAATCGCTACGGCTTTCTCACTTCCCACTCGACAGGGAACGCATTTCCCACAGGACTCGTTGCGAAAGAAACGTACTACGTTAGTGGCCAGATCCATCATATCACTTCCCTCAGCCACCACGACTAAGGCCCCAGAACCCAGCATACTTCCTGCTTCCTCCAGGGCAGCGAAATCCACCAGCGTATCCACTTTATCGGCAGGAAGAAAGGGACTACTTGCTCCCCCGGGCGCAAAGGCTTTAAGTAGTTTTCCCTCTTTTACTCCGCCAGCAAGAGCAATCAATTCACGAATGGGAGTACCCATCGGGATTTGAAATACTCCAGGAGTTTTCACATGCCCACTCACACTCATAAATTTCAGTCCGGTGCAACCATTCTTCCCTGCCGCTTTCCACCATTCCGCTCCATAATACAAAATACTCACGACGGCAGCCAGGGTTTCCACATTATTAATGAGGGTAGGTTTATTATATAAACCTTGCGTCCCCGGAAAGGGAGGCTTGTTCCGTGGCTCTCCTCGCTTATCTTCTAAGCATTCGAGAAGGGCAGTCTCTTCGCCAAGGATATACCCACCGGGAGAGACAAAGATTTCGATATCAAAGTGCTCACCAAGTAAACCGAGACGACGGGCATACGCAAGCTCCTCGGTCATGATATGCCGTTCAGGGAGGTATTCGTGCCGGACAAAGATATACCCCTTTCGGGCACCGACCGTGTGGGCTGCGATCATCATCCCTTCCAGAATCAGATGTGGTAATTCCCCCAAAATCACCCGGTCTTTAAACGTGCCAGGTTCTGATTCATCAGCATTGCAGATGACATATTTGGTAGAGGCAGTTTGCTGACGCACTAACTCCCATTTCACTCCAGTAGGAAAAGCTGCTCCTCCCATACCACGGAGCTCACTGGCCTTGAGTATACCAATAACATCGATATGTTCCCCCGCACGGATTCTCTGAATAACCTCATACCAATTGTCTCGGCTTGTATATGGGTCGCCTGGCCAGTGAGTTTGCGCAGGAATGGACCAGCTTTTATCAAGCCTTTCCGGTACACGCCCCATTTGTATGATGTTCTCTGTATCGGTCCCGCTCAACGGTATATCGTTCAAGGTGACTGCTGGCGCTAGATCACAGCGACCCAAACAGGACACCGGCTGGATCTCTGTATCGGTGCCCGCTAAAGCGGTGGTGAGCCTTTCGTACAATTGGCTGTTTCCAGCAAGATAACAGGGCAGGTCACGGCACACGGCTATTCGAGCAGTCGGAGGGGGAGCTGTACGGAAATGGGGATAAAAGGATACTACCGCTTCAATAGCATACAATGGTATCTGCCGTTCAGAGGATAATTTGCGTAAATCCTCTACCCGCAGATAGCCCTCTTGTTCTTGCAACATATTGAGTGCAGAAATCAGAGACATGGATACTCTCCGAATAGATTTTCTGAATTACAGAATCTTTCTAGATTTTTCTGGTATGCCACTCTATATCTATAGAAGTAGAGTCGGAAGATACTCGATATCACTACTTTCGTTATTTTTCGCTTGCGAGAGCTATGGCTGAGCATATAAGATACTCTCAAAGATGTCAAGGGTCGGAGGCAAAAAGTTTTGCTCGATCGGAGGCTGATGATGATAAATGATCAGAAATCTTGATTTATAAAGTTTGATAAATTCCTCTCGATACAGTATAATTGGCCAGATGGGAATGCATAGATACCTTTTGAGAGGGTTTACTAGCTTCGATTCATAATGGTAAATATGCATACTGATTGGAGCCCATCGCAAAAGAAAAATGTCGGTGTACTCTCCATCAATTCCCCAAATCCTTGTTGAGATTTCTGAGGAGTACTCTACTTTCCTCATGGTGGAAGGAGGATATACCGATAGAGATGCAGGAAGGGGATGTGGGTTGTCGCGGTTATTTTTTGCAGCAGGAGGAGAGAGAAGTATGAGAGTAAAAGGAGTTGTGGTTGTTTGCATGCTGCTCCCTTTCTTTTTTATGGGCTGCAGTAGGCAGGTAAGAGAAGAACTAAATACCAAAACACAGCAATTGGACAAAGCTCAAAAGGATCTGGCAGCCGCGCAGGCACAGATTGCGACGCTGGAGAAGGAGCGCAATGAAGCCCGGGAACAGACGGAAGCGGTGCAAAAGGAGTTGACTGCGGCCCAGGCGCAGATAGCCACCCTGGAGAAGGCGGGGAGTGAGGCAAAGGGGCAGATAGAGGCCCTGCAGCAGGAGGTAGCAGCCGCGCAGGCACAGATTGCGACACTGGAGAAGGAGCGCAATGAAGCCCGGGAACAGACGGAAATGCTTCAAAAAGAAGTAACAACAGCGAAAGAAAATATGGCAACCTTAGAAAAGGAGGGTGAGGAAACTAAAGCGCAATTACAGACTCTGAAAACAGAACAGACACAAAGCCAACAAGAAAGAGCCACATTACAAAAGCAAGTTGCTGACTTACAACAGGCTCTGCAGCAAATAACCCAAGAGAAGACCACGATCGAGAGCCAAAACGCGGCGCTGGTCTCCCAGAATCATAACCTGCAGACAGCGTTAACCGAAGCACGTCAGGCTACGGCAGCAGTGCATGAGCAACTTGCCTCGGTGCAACAGACTCTTGAAGAGACCAAGACCCAAATCCAGATCTTGGAAGGGGAAAAAGCCAAAAGACAAGAGGAGATAACCACTCTGCAAGGGCAAGTAGCTGACCTCCAACAGAAACTACAGCAAATAAGTGCAGAGAAAGCCTCCTTGGAGAAAGAACTTGAGGCGGCCAAAAAGACCCAGCAGTAGAGCAAGCTTTTGTAAGTATTTCGTTCTGATGGCGATTATAGAAAAATCTTCAGATTTAATGCGCCAATCACATCAAAAAATTTCCTCGTGATGAGGGAACATCGGGTAAAGGAGATCGGTAGAGATGGAGTACAGGATGCGGATTTAATGCGGTCATTTTTTGCAGTAGGAGGAGACAAGAGTATGAGAATAAAAGGAGTTATGGTTGTTTGTATGCTGCTCCCACTTATCCTTGTGGGCTGCAGTGGTCAAGTAAGAGAAGAACTCACTACCAAAACACAGCAACTGGAGGAAGCTCAAAAGGAAATAGCCTCAGCTAAAGAGCGGATTTCGGCCCTGGAAAAAGAACGTGATGACGCTAAGAACCAAGTGCAAACCCTACAAAAGGAAGTAACGACAGCTAAAGACCAGATTGCTTCCCTGGAAAAAGAGCGTGATGATGCGAAGGGGCAAATACAGACTCTTGAAGCTGAGAAGGCCAAAAATGAGCAAGATATTGCCACACTACAAAACCAGGTAACTGAGCTCCAGCAGAATCTGCAGCAGGTGACTCAAGAGAAAACTGCAACCGAAGAGCAAGTGCAAGCCCTGCAAAAAGAAGTAGAGGATTACCAAGCGCAAGTAAGAGCTCTCGGAGAAGAAAAGGCTAAAGGAGAAGAGGAGAGAGAATTACTGAAAGGGCAAGTAGCCGAGCTCCAGCAGACTCTTCAACAGGTTACTGAAGAGAAAGGTGCGGTCGAGAGTCAAAATGCGGCGCTGGTTTCCCAGAATCACAATCTGCAGAGGGCATTGATCGAAGCACGTCAGGCCACGGCGGCGGTGCAAGAGCAACTTGCCTCAGTACAGCAAACCCTCGAAGAGACCAGAAAACAAGTGCAGACTCTCAGCACAGAGAAAACCAATTTACAAAAGGAAGTAACTTCCTTACAAGGGCAAGTAACCGAGCTCCAGCAGACTCTCCAACAGGTAAATGCGGAGAAAGCCTCCTTGGAAAAGGCGCTTGAGACAGCAAAACAAGCCCAGCAAGAGAGCGAAGATTTGAATGTCTCTTTGGCTGATACCGTGACCAATCTGCGGATTCAGCTCGCCAATCGCACTAAAGAAAAAGCCACTCTTGAGAAAAAACTCCACCAGGTGGAGACAGAGAAAACCAATCAGGAGATTTTGGCTTCAGTAAAACAGACAATGCTCGAAGAAAAAATTCGGGCGGCGGAGAAAGAAATCGAGGAGTTAAAAAAGGCAAACAAGGCGGTTAAGGCGAATCTAGAACAGACTGCTAAAGCCCGGAAAGCTGCGGAAGAGAAGGTTCAAAGTCTTTCCAACCAACTCGAAGTTGCTCAGGATCAAAATGTGGAGTTAGTAAAAAAGCTGGCAGAAGCTGAACAACAAATTACAGATCTCACCGAGCGAGTGGCCTCTCTGGAGGAAATGTCCGCTGGTTTGCAAGAAGAACTTGAGGCCGAACGGAAGAATCGGGCACAGGTTGAGACAACGCTTTATCTCTTGCAAAAAGATCTGGAAAAGCAAAAGACCGAAACCGAACAACAACAGATGATCAATACAATTTCCCAGATGCTCATGCAAGAGCTGGCAACTATTCGTAACGCCACAGAGGAAGCACGAAAACAGCTCCAGGGATGGCAGCCTCAGCTCGAACAGATCAAGAATGTGCGCACTCAACTGGAAGGGATAAACTTAAGGCTAGAACGCTCCAATACCAGTGTAGAAAGCTTGACTAACCAAATTGGGAAATTACTCGAGCTCATTAATAAAGCCCTCGAAGTGCGGGCAAAAGCTGCGGAGAGAATTCAGTCTCTTACTAAGGAGGTGGTCCAACTTCAGGAACAATTGGCACAGACCAGGGAGAAGGCCGCGCAGCTTCAGCAAAAAGCAGAGAAGGCCGAAACTCTCGAAACTGAACTCGTTCGAGCTGTAGAGGGGAGAAAAAATGCCGAAGAACGGGTAAAAGCTCTGGAAGACCGGCTTCAGAGAGTTTCAGATGTTGAGGTAAAACTCGCCGAAGCGAGAGAACGCATCACCGCTCTTGTAGAAGAAATCAAAACACGGACTGAAATTGGAGGAAGATTAGAAGAGCTGGAAAAAGTCCGTGAGCGAGTGCCTGCTCTGGAAAAACGATTGCAGGAGATCTCAGAAGAAATTCAGCGGCTCAACGAGGAGACCAAAAAAATAGGTATTATCCAGTCCCGTTTGCAAGAGGTGACCGAGGAAAGGGATAGACTGATCGAGGCGAATCAGCAGCTTTCGGAACAAATCGAACAGGTACAGGCCGATTTGCAGGAGACGTCACAAGAAGCTAATTCCTTATACGCTGAACTGCAATCTGTCCGACAAACCATTGCAGAACTGACTGCTCAGGCTGAGCAGATCCCCACCCTGCAAATGGCCTTAGAAAAGACTGAACAGGAAAAAAAAAATATTGAGGAGGCGCTAAAGAGTCAAACTACAGAATTACAGAAGACTCTTGAAGAGCTAGAAAAAATCAGAGCGGACTATACTGCTCGTGTGGAAACCCTCTCACAACAACTGGTAAGTGTTCAGACAGAGCAGCAACAGACGTTGGGAGAACTGGAGGATACTCGTCAAGACCTCCAGAAAGCCCATGAGCAGATAGCCGCTCTTCAACAAGATAATGACTCTTTAGAATCCAGCCGAGCTACGCTGCAAAATCAGGTAGAAGTGCTCACTGCTCAAATCAGAAACCTGGAGACAGTGGTAGCAAGAGTTACTCAAGAAAGAGATACCTCAGTAACTCAAATTGCCCAGCTCCAATCTCAACTCGAAGCTCTCCGTCAAGACCTCACCGAAGCGGTTACCACCAACCAAAAATTGACAAAAGCCCTTGAAGAAGCTGAGACTGTCCGAACTCGGCTGGCAAAGGAATTGCAGGACACTGGGACAGCTAAGCAGGCTCTGGAACAGGAACTTGCTACCTTGGAAGAATCACAGAAAAAGTTGAAGGAGGAAGTGCAAACTCTTTCTGCTACGAATGCTAAACTCAATGCTACACTGAACGAAGTGAGAGCAGAGAAAGAAGAAACCGCTTCAGCGGTACAAGAATTGACCCAGGAAGTAGGAAACCTGCGAGGAGAGCTCACTGAGGCTCTCCAAAATCAACAAATAGCAACTGAAACGATAGAGCGTTTGACCAGAGAGATAACCACTCTCCAGCAAAACCTGGCTACGGTTACCGCCACCAAGACTCAATTAGAGGAAGAAATCACAGAGGCTCAACAGGCAAAAGAAGCTATAGAAGAGGAGGTGCGTCAACTTCAAAACCGACTGGGGGAGGTAGAGAAAAACCTCCAGGCTGTTTCCACGGAAAAAGCCCAGCTTGAGCGTTTACTCCAAGAGACCCAAAATGCCCGCATAACAGCAGAGGAACAGGTAAACCGTTTGAGTGAGAAGATAGCCCAACTGGAGCAGCAGTTGGCAGAAGAAAAAGCGGCTAGAGCTCAACAAGAAAAACAACTTGAGGATATTCAGGAAGCTAAAGACCAGACCGAACAAAAAGTGATACGATTGGAAATGGAAGTAGCTGGATTGCAGCAACAACTCTCTGCCACTCGGGATGCTTATAAGGCTCTGGTAGATAAGACTATTCAGCTTAATGGACGCGTGCAAGAGTTGGCCAAGGAATTGCAAAAGGTTCAACAAGATCGAGAAGCAAAGGCTAAACGAGGTGAACTGCTAGAAAAACAGGTTGCTGCCCTGCAACAAGAGATAGCAGTCCTCTCTCAGACCAAACAGGAGCTACAGAAAAAAGAAGCGGATCTCCAAAAAACTCTCACTGCCCGTGAGACTCTCGTTCAAGACCTTCGCGAACAACTAGAGCAAAGCTCTCGTGAAATAAATAATCTACAAGCAAATGTAAACCAGCTTTCTGAAAAGGTAACCATCCTGGAGACCACTCTTGCCGATACTCGAAATCAGAGAGAACGGCTCCTCCGAGAAAAAGAAGAACTCCTTGCTACCCAAAATGCTCTCAACCAGGAACTCCGTACTCTACAAAAACAACATGAAGCTGCTCAGGAGAAGATAGCGAGTTTGACCGCAGAAGGAAAAAAGTTTCAAGCAGAAAATACCCAATTAGCCTCTCAGCTCACCTCTCTCCAACAGGACCTGCAGACAGCTCGGGAAGAACAAGCCCAAAAGGATAGACGCATTGCCGAATTAGAGCAAAGCCACCAAATGTTAAGTCAGCAACTCCAGCAATTACAACAAGCTGCTAAAGCCAAAAGAGAGACGCTAATTGCGCAATTAGCCTCCTCGCAAGAAGAATTAAAGAGAGTAAGGGACCAATATAGTAAACAGCTTGAAGAGGTTATTCAAGCGAAAGAGCGCACAGAAGGGGAAGTTATCCGATTAAAAGGGGAAGTAAGTTCGTTGGAACAAGAACTCTCTGCAGTCCAGGCAGCTCGGAAAGAGCTTGAGGAGGATGTTTTGCATCTTAACGAACAAGTACAGCAACTGGAACAGGAGCTCCAGGATAAGGAGACTCTATTACAGAATGCACTGGATACCCATAGAACTATTACCCAAGATTTTATGGCGAAGCTGGAAGACCGTGATCGTACCATAGATACTCTGAAAGAAAATACCAAACAGCTTTCCGAACAGATAAAAACCCTGCAGAGAAACATAGAAAAGGGGGAAGAAGAGAAAAAGCAGCTCCAGCAGGAGAAGGAAGAACTCGTAAATACAACAAATCAATTGCAAGGAGACATTATCCGGCTTGAGGCAGAAAAAGAGCAGTTAGATGAACAGTTGCAAGAGTTGACTGCTCAGCTTACTACTCTTCAAGAGAATCTAAAAATAGCTCAGGAAGAACAGGCCCAAAAGGGCAGACGCATTACCGAATTGGAGCAGAGTCACCAAGCGCTGAGTCAACAATTCCAGCATCTCCAACAGACTACGAAAGTCGAGAGGGAGGATCTGGTTTCTCAAATAGCGTCGCTTCAGCAGGAAGTCCAGGAAACAAAAAAAGTACTCCAGCAGACACAAGAGGCTAAGGAAGCTGCTCTTGCTCAGATAGCCTCTTTACAACAGGAGCTCCAGGAAACCCAGAAGGCTAAACAAACCCTCGAGCAACGTCTCAAAGACCTCTCCGATCGACAGGCAAGCCTTCAAGAGCAACTACAAGAAATCTCTCAAGCTAAACAAGCAACAGAGGCGGAAGCCAATCGTTTGACAGCCGAAGTGACAAATTTACAGGATTCCCTTGCGAATATTGAACAAGAACGACAGCAACTTGTAGCTAAAGTAGAGGCCTTGACCAGCGAACTCCAAACACTTACGAAGACACTTAACCAGGAAAAACACTCACGCGAAGTTTTGGAGGAGCAGGTAGCGCAGCTCACCACCCAACTGCAAGAAACCCAGACCCAGGCCCAGCAGACCCAGACTGCCCTGGAACAGCAACTGGCAGATCGGACTACCCAGTTACAAGCCGCTCAGGAACAGCTTGCTACCTTAGAAGCCACCCGGACACAACTGGAAACGCAACGGGCCACCCTGGAGGAGCAGGTGGCACAACTGACCACCCAACTGCAAGAAACCCAGACCCAGGCGCAGCAGACCCAGACTGCCCTGGAGCAACAACTGGCAGATCGGGCTACCCAGTTTCAGGTGATGCAGGAGAAGAGTGCTGTCCTGGAAGCGGCTCTGCTTGACTCGGAAGCCCTCCGAAAGACCCTGGAGGAGCAGGTAGCGCAGCTCACTACCCAACTGCAAGAGACCCAGACCCAGGCCCAGCAGACCCAGGCTGCCCTGGAACAGCAACTGGCAGATCGGGCTGCCCAGTTCCAGGTGATGCAGGAGAAGAGTGCTGTCCTGGAAGCGGCTCTGCTTGACTCGGAAGCCCTCCGAAAGACCCTGGAGGAGCAGGTAGCGCAGCTCACCACCCAACTGCAAGAAACCCAGACCCAGGCCCAGCAGACCCAGGCTGCCCTGGAACAGCAACTGGCAGATCGGGCTGCCCAGTTACAAGCCGCTCAGGAACAGCTTGCAGCCTTAGAAGCCACCCGGACACAACTGGAAACGCAACGGGCCACCCTGGAGCAGCAGGTAGCGCAGCTTACTTCCGACCTGGAGGCGACGCAGGCGCAGGCGCAACAGACCCAGGCTGCCCTGGAACAGCAACTGACAGATCGGGCTGCCCAGTTACAAGCCGCTCAGGAACAGCTTGCAGCCTTAGAAGCCACCCGGACACAACTGGAAACGCAACGGGCCACCCTGGAGCAGCAGGTAGCCCAGCTTACTTCCGACCTGGAGGCGACGCAGGCGCAGGCGCAACAGACCCAGGCTGCCCTGGAACAGCAACTGGCAGATCGGGCTGCCCAGTTCCAGGTGATGCAGGAGAAGAGTGCTGTCCTGGAAGCGGCTCTGCTTGACTCGGAAGCCCTCCGAAAGACCCTGGAGGAGCAGGTAGCGCAGCTCACCACCCAACTGCAAGAAACCCAGACCCAGGCCCAGCAGACCCAGGCTGCCCTCGAGCAACGACTGACTAAGCAAAAGACAGCACTGCAAACCTCCCAAGAGCAGATTGCAGCTTTAGAGGCCACTCTCGCGAAGGCTCAGGAGCGCCAAGCGACCTTGGAGCAGCAGATAACCCAGCTTACTACCCAGCTCCGGGAGTCACAAACGAAAGCGCAACAGACTCAAGCGACACTCGAACAACGGTTAGCAGAACAAAAAACCCAACTTCAAAAATCCCAAGAGCGGATAGCTTTCTTAGAGACAGCTCTTGCGAAATCTAAAGAGCAACAAACTTCTCTGGAACAACAAATAACTCGTCTCTCTTCCCAGCTCCAGGAGACACAAGCCCGGGCAAGACAAACCCAGGCTGCTTTGGAGCAACAATGGGCAGATCAAAGTGTTCAGTTACAGGAAGCACGAGAAAAAACCGCTTTCCTGGAAAAGGAACTGAAACAATCTGAGGAACAGCGGAGGTCCTTAGATCAACAAATCACCCAATTGACATCTCAACTTAAGGAAAAACAACAAGCTGAGAATATGCTTAAAGAACAGTTAGCTGACCTTACAACACAGCTACAGGTGATTCAGGATAAGAGTACTCTATTAGAAACGGCCTTGCTTGACTCAGAAGCACTCCGGAAAACCTTAGAGGACCAAATTGCTCAGCTTACCACCCAACTGCAAGAAACTCAGGCCCAGGCGCAACAAACGCAGACCACACTGGAACAGCAGCTAGCCGAGCAAAAGACCGAGCTGCAAAACTCTCAAGAACAGCTTGCGGCTTTAGAGGCCACTCTCGCGAAGGCTCAGGAGCACCAATCGGCCCTGGAGCAGCAGATAGAACAGCTTACCACCCAACTGCAAGAAACCCAGGCTCAGGCGCAACAGACTCAGGGTGCCCTCGAGCAACAACTGACAGACCGGACCACCCAGTTACAAGCTGCCCAGGCACAGATCAGTACATTAGAAGCCACTCAGGCGGAACTGGAAGCCCAGCGGACAGCCTTGGAGCAGCAGATAGAACAGCTCACTGCGCAACTGCAGGCGACACAAACGCAAGCGCAACAGACTCAGGTTGCTCTGGAACGCCAATTGGCGGAGCAGGCTACCCAATTACAGGTTGTCCAAGAAAAGGCCGGTTTATTAGAAGCGGCGCTTATGGAGGCTGAAAAACACCGGGCAGAATTGGAACAAGAGATTGCCCGCCTGACTGCACAATTACAAGCAACCCAAACCGAAGCCCAAAAGATCCAGAAAGCTTTAGAACAACAGCTCGCAGATCGGAACGCTCAACTTCAGGCAACTCAAGAACAGATCGTATCATTAAAATCATTGCTCGCTCAAGTAGAAGAAAATCGGGAAAATTTACAGAAAAAGGTGGAGATGTTGGATTCTGAAGTCACAAAGGTGCAAGCCCAGCTTAAAGAGGAGAAAATCCGCAGTTTGAGCTCTATTCCCAAAGTTTCTACGGGAATCAATTTCTCTGTGGGTAGTTCTAACCTCGATCAAAGTTCACAAGCTTTGCTTGATCAGGCCGCTAAAATTCTTAAAGAGTATCCAACATTAAAAGTGCTTATTGAAGGATATACAGACGCTTCCGGGAATCCCGAAATTAATCGACAACTTTCCCAGACACGAGCTGAAGCGGTGAAGGACTATCTCGTTTCACAAGGAATTAGCCCAGAACGGTTAGAGGCTATTGGAAGAGGGGAAGAAAACCCTATTGCCTCCAATGCTACGCCAGAAGGGCGAAGATTGAATCGGCGTATCGAATTTAAAATTACCGATGTGAGCAGTTAAGGAGATTGTTGACTACTTTCTTAAAAAGATTTCCACGCTCCTCAAAATTCCGGAATTGATCATAACTCGCACAAGCTGGGGAGAGCAGGATAACATCACCGGCTACCGCTTTTTCCCATGCTGTGATCACGGCAGTGGAGAGGTCTGGACAGAATGTAATCCCTGGCAATGGTCTTTGTCCGATTTCCTGGATTCCTTCTTCAATTGCTTTTGCAATCAAGGGAGCGCTTTTCCCTATGAGAATCGTCTCTTTGACCCTTTGTGCGATGACTCTCCCGAGCTGATCAAAGGGGATGTGTTTATCATATCCCCCAGCAATTAAGATGATAGGTTCGGTAAAAGCTTCCAGAGCAGCCAGAGTCGCTTGAGGGGTCGTAGCAATAGAGTCATTGTAAAAACGAATGCCATCCTTGCTCGTGACAAATTCGAGTCGATGCGGAACCGGTTTAAAATTTCGTATGACTGTTCCCATAGTAGATTCTGGGACTCCCCAGCTTCGCGCAATCGCGATAGCAGCAGCGACATTTGCTGCATTGTGTTTCCCCAAGAGCGGAATATCCTCCAGATTGCAGACCCTTTCCTTTCGCCCCTCTTTTGCACTGATAAGGGTTTGTCCTTCTAAATACACTCCCTGCTCCAGGGAATTTTTTAGACTAAACCAGGTGAGTTGACTGGGAATTTCAGCGTATCGGGCAAGCAGTATGGGATCATCAGCGTTGAGAATTCCCTGATCTGTTGAAGATTGATAACGGAAGATTTCCATTTTAGCTCTTATGTAATCTTCCATCGTGGGATGACGGTCAAGATGATTCGGTGAAATATTCAGTAAAGCAGCAATGGAAGGACTCCGACGGAGTGTTCGGAGATCTTCCAGTTGAAAACTCGATAACTCTAGAATAACCGGATCCCCCTTTTTCATTTCTTCTATCTGTAAGAGGAGAGAGCGTCCGATATTCCCGCCAACCCAGGTCCGAGGAGTACAGTGTTGCACTAAAGATCCGACGAGACTCGTTGTCGTGGTTTTTCCGTGACTCCCCGTGATACCAATAATAGTTCCTGGACAGAGCCGGAAGAAGAGGTTCATTTCTGTATCTATCGGTATGCCAGCTTCTCTCGCCAATGTGAGATAGGGGGAGTCTTTGGGAATGGCTGGACTGACAAACAGATAATCAGAAGAAGCAAAGTCTTCTTCACGATGATGGCCTAAGACAAAGTTGATCGGATATCCGGCTAATTGCTGAATCGATTCTTGCAAGACATCGGCTGGTTTCAGATCGGTGATGGTCACTCGAGCACCTATCTTACAGAGAAACTTGGCGAGTCCTATACTCCCTCCAAAGCTTCCCAATCCCATAATGGTCACTTTCTTTCCCGTATATCGTTGCAGATCTTCTTTCACCGGTATGTTTCTCCTTTTGTCTTGTTGCAGAAATTTTTTTCCGAGGCAACCGTATCATTCTGAGACCTTCAGGGTATACAGAGCCTGTTCTCAACAGAGCGAAGGTAACGAAGTCGGAGGAAGTGAAGAGATGATAAAAGGACTTCCCTTCGCGAGACTTTGAGCTCAGGATAACCAAACGTTATCTAAGATTATCAAAATAAAATGATTATTCAATTGACAGTGCTCATGAAAGATGATAGGGTATGAGTATTCTCGATAGTATACTTCTCCATTCGGTTCAGGTGTAGAGGTAGCATACCATGTTTTTTTACAGAGGAACAAGCAAAGGGTAGTGGAGAACAGGTGGTATTATCTGCTGGATAGAGATTCTCTCTATATTAAAGGATGGAGGGCTTTCACTTTCGAAGGGGTAGGGGAGAGATTCTCCTTTAATCATGGGTAGAATGGTCAATTTTCCCAAGGAAAAGGAGGGAGGGTATGAAAAAGGTATTGATCCTCCTGAGTGCATGTGTTTTGAGCATATTCCCTCTGTTGGAAATCGCTTCTGTATCGGAGGTGGTCTCTTTAGGCAACCCGAAATTGTCCGCAATTCGAGAAGGAAAATATTATCTGCACTTTCCCCTGTTTTTAACAGACCGCACAACCTCCTTTCAGGTCAGGGTAACGGCGGCAGAGCCAGCCCAGGCTTCTGCCACTGTGCAAGAGAAAACTCTTACGATAATCCTTACAGGGTTAGCAGACCTGGAAATAGAAATCAGTGGTGAAAGTTTTGCCCTGAATCGGCTTTTCTTGAAACGAGAAATTGAGGGATTAGCCAAACAATGGACAGCTAATGTCCTATGGGGGAAATATCTCTCAGCCAAAAAGGCTCAAAAAGATCCGCAACTTCTCCAGACCCTGTTCCGCAATGCCTATGTTGCTTATCAGGAGCTCAGCCCGTATCAACCTGGATATGCGAAGGGGGCTTTGCAGGTTCTCGAGCGCGAAGAACAATATTTTCTCAAGGGGCTACTCGCCGAAGAAAACTCTCCACTACCTCATCAGGTTCTTGCCAAAACTTCTCTCCCTTCAGAGTCCTCTCCTGTGCCAAATACAACTAAAATTGCTCAACCTTCCCGGCCTGTAAATATTCCGGTAGCCACTCCTGATCAGAACAGAGCCCTTGTGTCGAGTGCTGATCAGGCACCACAAAACCTTTTAGGAGAAGAAATAACTGTTCTGCCCCTCCCCAAAGCTCAGCTCACTACCCAAGGGTTTTCAGGAAACCTTATCTCTGCTGGATTTGATTCGCAACACTCGAGTCTCAAAGCAACGTTTCTAGACCAGATAAAGCCAAGAAAGCTTTGGGAAAGGCTTGTTCAATCACCTCTCTTGGCTTTTCCGGTCACACTCTTTCTGGTTAGTTTAATCGAAGGAGTGTTAGTGGTTTGCCTTATTCTGTCATTGCTTTATCTCCTCTTTAGCGATATTTCTAGGTCAGAAGAAGATACCAGCCCATCTGATCTCCCGGCTAAAGCAATCGGTAGAGGTAAACCTCCTTCAAGGATTCCTCGCCGAATCAGGGAGGCAAAAACGATTCGTCGCATCCCCCAGCAAATTCTCGTGCAGGAGAAGTCATTATACGAGTCTTCCCTTTCTCGACATTGAGCAAAAAACAACCAGAAAGAAAGCATGTACTCTGATACCTTGCTGAGGAGATAGATAGTCCCTTTCTACCTTTCTGAGAAATATGGCCTTGTCATCTTTTGCTTTTCAGATTACAAAATCGTGTCCCCATACTGAGGCAAGAGTTGGTGTACTCACAACCCCTCACGGAGCCATTCATACCCCGGCATTTATGCCCGTTGGGACCCAGGCCACGGTAAAAACCCTCACCCCGCATGAACTTCAGGATTTAGGGGCAGAGATTATTCTGGCCAATACCTATCATCTCTACTTGCGTCCTGGGGTAGAGGTGATCCAAGAAGCGGGAGGACTCCATCAGTTTATGGGATGGCCTGGACCGATTCTGACCGACAGTGGAGGGTATCAGGTCTTCAGCCTCAGCCATCGCCGCCATATTACCGCTGAGGGTGTGACTTTCCGCTCACATCTTGATGGAAGTCTTCATCTCTTTTCTCCAGAACAGGTCATGGCTGTCCAGGAAGCCCTTGGGGCAGATATCATCATGCCCCTCGATGAGTGTACACCATATCCAAGCGATTATGCCTATAACCAGCAAGCTTTACAGCGCACGCATCAGTGGGCACAACGCTCCCTAGTTGCCAAAAGACGGAGTGACCAGCTCCTTTTTGCTATTGTCCAGGGAGGGACCTTTGCTGATTTACGTCAAGAGAGTGCTTTAGTGCTGAAAGAATTGAACTTTGCTGGTTATGCGATTGGGGGGTTAAGTGTAGGAGAACCCAAGGAAGTAATGCACGAGATGCTTGATATAACTGTTCCACTACTGCCTGGAGAAAAGCCACGTTATCTGATGGGTGTAGGGTCACCGGAAGATCTGGTGGAAGGGGTTTTGCGTGGTATTGATCTCTTTGACTGTGTGCTCCCCACACGGATAGCCCGCAATGGAGCATTTCTGGTTCGGACTGGTCGGCTCAATATCCGAAATGCTCATTACCAAAAAGATTTTCGTCCGATTGAAGAAGAGTGCACCTGTTATACCTGTCGTACCTTTAGTCGCGCCTATCTTCGACATCTCTTCAAAGCCGAAGAGCTTCTCGCTTACCGTTTGGCAACTATCCACAATCTCTTCTTTTTACTTCGCCTCATGCAAGAGATACGCACAGCTATCGCGCATGGAGTATTTCCTGCTTTCCAAAAAGCCTTTCTTTCGAACTTTACTCCGATTCCTCATATGGTACGAACAGCCAATCGAGAAGCACGCAAACGCAGCTTGTTTTCGCACAAAGACGCTTAACGGGAGATAAAGCATGGGACGACGAGGGGCAAGAACTCTCTTCACCTGCCTCTCGTCGTCTTTTGCCAGGAGGAAATGTTTCAGGGTTGTACAATATTTCGCTCGGTTTCCGCGTCGAAGATGTGAAACTTCTCCATATCAAAATAGGCCTTAACTTTGTTATGCGTCTTGGCTTCTGTTTGGGGTTCGACGCGTGCCGTAAAGGTATGGTTTCCGGCAGAGAGTTCGATGATGATTTCAGAGCCCAACGGTTCTACTACCTCGACCACGGCTTCGACCTCTTGCATGTGGCCATTCTCCGGTTGCGGACGAAGATAGATGTCTTCCGGCCGTATGCCAAAGGTTATCTCTCTGCCTTCATAGTTTTTATAGACAGAAGTTTTGTGATCAGGAATTTTGATTCGAAAGTCTTTCATATCCACCCACAAGCCAGAGTCTGCGATCAGGCGACCCGGGAAGAAGTTCATAGCAGGGCTACCGATAAAACCGGCCACAAACTGATTCGTGGGGTGATTATAGACATCCATCGGCGCACCTACTTGCTGGATAAAACCATCTTTCATCACCACAATGCGATCACCCATGGTCATCGCTTCGACCTGGTCATGCGTCACATAAATCATAGTGGCTTCGAGTTGATCCTGGAGCTTGATCAATTCACTCCGCATCTGGACACGGAGTTTGGCATCCAGGTTACTGAGTGGCTCATCAAACAGGAAGACTTCTGGCTCCCGAACAATGGCTCGGCCTACTGCCACACGCTGTCTTTGACCGCCAGAGAGTTGTTTGGGCTTGCGATCGAGAAGTTCACTGATCCCTAAAATTTGCGCTGCGGCTCGCACTCGTCGGTCAATTTCCGCCTTTGGGGTCTTCCGGAGTTTCAAACCAAAGGCCATGTTTTTGTAGACGTTCATGTGCGGATAGAGGGCATAGTTCTGGAAAACCATGGCGATGTTTCGATCTTTGGGAGGCACATCATTTACTATCCTGTCCCCAATCATGATCGTTCCATCGCTGATTTCCTCCAGGCCAGCTACCATCCGGAGCGTAGTGGTCTTTCCACATCCCGAAGGGCCTACGAGTACCACAAATTCTTTGTCATGAATTTCCAGATTGACCTTGTTCACCGCAATGACTTTATCGAATCTCTTGGTTAGATCTTGTAGGGTAACCTGAGCCATTAATACCCCTCCTCTTCCAATATCTGAGGCTCCCACAGTTTATAAGGAATTTCCCCTACTCTTAGCCATTTTAGCTTTTTTGGAGCACGATACTCACCATACTAATGAATATCTATCTCTTCTTTAGTTGCATCTGTCTTCACTCAATCGCAGGGGATACCAGACAGCAGAAATAAAGCAAAACCCTTGTAAATATAATCTCTTATGGTTGTTATCCTTCTTTTTCCCATATGCACAGCCATTATCTCTACAAAACTCCTTTTTGTCAATACATAAATAAAGAATTTCTGCAAATTTTCTTAATTTTGTCCGGCTGAGAGAGGAGAATGCATGAATAATATACCTCAAATACTCAGAAAGACAATGCAAAAATTTTCATCTATCCTTGACCGTGTGGCATACAGACCAAAACCGACCTTTCGTCTTTTTCTGTCCAGGCTTTTTAAGAAGAACAAACTGGTGATTGACTTTTCTTTCGCTTTTCGCTATTGTTTCCCATATATATACTGATTTGATCCTCGACTGTATCGTGTTATACAAAAAAGAGGGGCTTCACTTTTCCCAAGCGCTCAGTTATGAAAACCCAGAGAGGGAAGGAGGTCTCATCGATTCCTGAGATGCAGCATACGATCTACTCTCGAAAATAGTTGAAGATAAGGAGGAGACCATGTCACTGAAGGAAAAAATTCATCAGGATTTGGTCAAAGCAATGAGAGAAAAAGAGACCTTGAAAACCTGGACTCTCCGTACGGTCTGGAGTGCGATTCAGGTAGAAGAAAAAAAGAAGAAAAAAGGGGAAGAAGCAAGTGATGAAGTGGTGCTTCGGGTCCTCTCAACCTTGCTCAAGCAACGCAAAGAATCGGCGGAGCAATTTCAAGCTGGTCACCGTCCAGATCTGGTAGAAAAAGAACTTGCGGAAGCCGCTATTATCGAACAGTATCTTCCTGCTCCGCTGAGCGAAGCAGAATTACGCGCGGAGATACAAGCCGTTATTGCAGAAACAGGAGGACAGAGTCTAGGGGCTATCATGCCGGTTATTATGAAACGGGTCGTTGGGCGGGCCGAGGGAAAAGTGGTGAATGCGCTTGTGCAAGAGGAGTTAACTAAGGCAAAAGAACAACAGGGAACAAAATAAGACGGTGAGGAGAATGAGGATACCCTAACAAAAGGAGAGTTGTCATGGCCCAAGCAGTCCCGGTGTCCAAGAGCACACAGCGGATATATAGTGCTGAAGAAGAGCTACAAGAATACATCCAGCGTAACCCTAAATCACAAGCTCAATTCCAGGAAGCGCGCAAGTTTCTGGCAGGTGGAAATAGCCGTCTGACCGCTTTTTTCCCTCCGTTTCCCTTTTATGTAGATCGGGGGGAGGGATGCCGTATTTATGATATCGATGGCAATGTCCGTATCGATTTTTTTAATAATGCTACTTCCCTGATTCTTGGCTACTGCCATCCGGCTGTGGTAAAAGCCTCGATGGAACAACTAGACCGGGGTACCGCTTTTGCCAATCCTACCCTACCGGAAGTAGAACTCGCTCGGTTACTGGTCGAGCGAATTCCTTCGGTTGATCAGCTTCGTTTTACCAACAGTGGAACCGAAGGGGTTATTATGGCCTTACGCGCAGCGAGAGCTTTTATTGGTAAATCGAAGATCGCCAAGTTTGAAGGGGGCTACCATGGGACCACCGATCATATGACGATTAGTGTACGCCCGGATCTCAGCCAGGCTGGCGAGGCAAAAGCACCGGTCGCGCTTCCCAGTTCTGCGGGTATTACCCCCCAGACCGTTGAAGATCTTCTGATTCTTCCGTATAACGATATAGAAGCTACCCGTTTCCTGGTAGAGAAATATCGCCATGAGTTAGCAGCCATTATTGTGGAGCCTATCCTGGCATCGGCGGGCTACATTCCGGGAAGTCGGGCCTTTTTAGAGACACTACGCGAATTAGCCGATGGCCAAAACCTGCTTCTGATTTTTGACGAAGTCCAGACTTTCCGGGTAGCGCCGGGTGGTATCCAGGAATTATACGGAATTCTTCCAGACCTCACCGTCTTGGGTAAAATTATCGGAGGAGGCTTTCCGGTCGGAGGTTTTGGGGGACGAGCGGATATTATGGCTGCTTTTGATGCGATGGCAGGTGCCCCTAAAATCCCACATGCCGGTACTTTTAATGGCAACCCTATAACCATGCGTGCTGGTCTGGCCACACTGCAGCAACTGACACCTGCGGTCTATAAGCAGCTTCGAGAGGCTGGAAATGCTCTGCGTGCAGAACTCCACCGTTTGGCCGAGCATTATCAGGTGCCCGCACAAATCACTGGGGAAGCTTCGCTGTTCAATATTCATATGAACGCCCAGCCGGTAGTGGATTATCGCACAGCCCAATCTGCTCCTCCAGTGCTCACTCAGAAACTTTTTCTCCACTTGCTAAATCAGGGGATTTATCTGGGATCCAAAGGTGGAGGGAATCTCTCTGTCCCTATGGGCCAAGAAGAACTTTCGAGTCTTTGCAAGGCCTGGGAAGAGTTTTTACAAAAGGTGAAATAAAGATTCCTGTTGATTCATGTCTGATTACCAGGTATCACAATACCAGCTTAAGTGCCATCAAACCCTGAAGCAACCGGCAGGGTGGTGTTGCTTCTTCATAATTACTCCAGCGGTTGTTCCCGATTTCCCTCCCTCGTGTTGTAAGCTCTCGCTTAATCCAGAACGTGTGCAGAAGGAGAGGAAGTGGGTGTAATAAAGTGTAAAATACCAAGATGATGCGTGAAGAATTCTGGGTAAAGTGTTAAAATACACTTTATATTCTTATCGTTTATTATACATTATAATATAGTGGGGCAACACAGGGGGGCAAAGGAGTCAGTGCTATGAAACATAACCATTATCAGCGCATAAAAACTTTTATTCAGCGGGTCACTCTTCGTATCCGCCTCCTGACTTTTCTGGAGCGGTTTGCCCTTCTGATCGCCGGAATGAGTCTTCTCCTCTTATTAGGACTGGGGATTGCGCCATTGCAATCTTTTTGGGGGTACGCTCCTTTGCTCTATACCTTGCTCGGGGGAGGAATGGTGGTAGCCTTGGTTGTCTTTACCTTCTCTCCCTTTTTTCTGCGCTATTCTCCAGATCGTGTTGCTCTCCTGATTGAAGAAAAATATCCCTGGTTACGGAATAATATGATTAACTCTCTGCAGCTCTATCCTTTGCTCCATTCCCCAGCGGACGATCCATGGAGACGATCCAAGGAACTGGTACGGGGTCTTATCACCCAAACAGCAGAACAGCTTCCCTTTCTGAATGCCGCTCACATTGGAGAAAAGCGAGTTCTGCACAGATCGTTTTTGCTGGCCGTTATGCTACTTGGAACTGTTGGGCTCGTTTCGCTGATCTCTCCTCTGGCTTTAGAGCGCTCTCTTCATCTGTTGCTTCACCCTGGGGATCATCTGCCAATCCATGAAATGCATATGACCGTCACCATTTCCAAACAGCGCGTGCTGGTGGGAGAACCGGTGCAGGTCATGGTTGAAGTTACTGGCCGGAAACCGGAGCAGATGGTTATTCGGCAGTGGGAACAGGGGAAAAGCCCTGAGGCGGCTGTAGAAAAATCCATGCTCTCCACCTCTGACCCCGGAAAATTTTCCTATACATTCTCCCGACCTCAATCCTCTTTTCACTTCCAGGTAGTAGCCGGCTCGACGCTCTCTGAGACCTATGATATTGAGGTCATCTCTCCTCCAGCGGTAGGGAACCTCAAAATGCAATATTTTTATCCGGCCTATACTCTTCTCCCTTCCAAAGTTGAGGAAGGGAGTGGTCACATCGAAGCGCTCGTCGGCACAGAGGTGAAATTAGAAATGATTGCAAATCGGGAAATGATCGCTGGAAAAATCCGTTTTGATGATGGAACCCAGCTCCCTCTGCATATTGGACAGAATGGTTTGATCCAGGGGCAGGCTGTCATTATGAAATCGGGCGGATATACCATTGAAGTGACGGATAAATATGGTTTTACCAACCCTGACCCGGTCCATTATGCCATTGTAGCCATCCCCGATCAATATCCCCAGATTGAAATTTTACAACCAGCCGAAGAAATGACTGTCGACGAAGGAAAACCGATCTATATTGATTACATGGCCCGCGATGATTTTGGTCTGCGGGAGATCTATCTGGTCTATCAGACCGATCAAGGGGAGAAGAAAATTGCCCTGAAGATGCTGAGTGACAAACGGACTGTTCTTCGAGGAGATTATTACTGGGATACGTTAGGTATTTTATCCAAAGAAGGGGAAATGGTCAGTTATTATCTGGAAGTGTGGGACAATGATACCATTTCTGGTCCCAAAAAGGGCGTTTCGCGTACCCACTATCTGAAGGTGCGGGGACGCGAAGAAGAACATCAGAAACTGCAGGATCTCCAGGAACAGATTGCTGAGTCTCTACTCGATTTATTAGGAGATCAACTTGATTTTACCGCAACACTTGACTCTTTGATGCCGGAATCTTTGCTTACCCCTCAGGAATTCCAGAGGCTCCAGCAAGAGCAACAAGCGATGCAACAGCGTGCTCAGGATATCCTTGCACAGTTGGATGAGGCCCTCCAGCGTGCTGAGCAGGATCCGATGAGTACGTTTAACACATTCGACGATCTCCATACGCTCCGTCAAAATCTTGCCTTTACCGAACAAAACCTGATGCCTGCGGCGCAAGAAGCTTTAAGGGAATTCCAGCAGGCCCAGCAAAATGCTGCCCGCCAATCAGGAGAGCGAGAGGCACAACAACAAACGAGTCCGAATACTGCGCAACAGACCAGACAAGGCTCTCCGCAGCAGAATACCCCTTTTAGTCCCTCCCAGACCAGACAAGGTTCCCCTCAGCGTGCGGACCAAGCAGAAGAAACGGAGGCTATGCGTAATCCTCAAGAGAGACTGACTTCAGAGCTGGAGAAGCTAGCGCTCTTTGCTGACGATATCGCGAAAAGATCTCGTATGCAAGATGTCGAAAATATGGCGCAAAAGCTCCTGCGGCAACAGAATAATTTTCTGGATACATTAGATAAGATGAGTCGTCTCGATCAGCTTGATCCCAAGGCTTTACAGGGGTTGGAAAAAGAGCTTCAGGAAATCGAAAATCTCCTGCGTGCTTTAATGGAAGCTCTTTCCCAAATGCCTTCCCAATTGCCTGATGAATTTGTCAACAGTGATGCCCTCCAGAATCTGGAGTTTGGGGATATGCAGCAAATGTTGGATGCCTTGCGACAGAAATTGGCTGAAGGGGATCTGGAAGGCGCAAAGCAGTTAGCGCAGGAGTTACTGAAAGCGCTATCCGAGATGATGGCTGCCCTGCAGAATGCCCAGAATTTTGCTCAGTCCATGCCTTTTGGCGGACAACAGGGCAATATGGAACGAGCAGCGAATGAGTTGACGGAGATTGCCAAAGAACAAGAAGCGATTTTTAAAGAAACCACCAAACATGACAAAGAGTTTAGTCAGCGCATCAACCAAAAACAGCAAAGCGAATTTGAACAGATGCGGGTCCAGAAACGCAAAGAAATAGAACAATTTCTCAAACAGAATCGAGCGCTCTGGGATACACTGGAACACGCTCCAGACTTTCAAAACCGGCCTATCGAGCGTCGCTACCTCTCGCGCAATTATTTTCAGGTGAACCGAGAGCTTTCGAAAATGCTGCAGAGTCTTTCTCCAGATAAAGTGGCTGAACTGTTTGGGTCCCTAACGCCAGCCATTGAGGGGCTACAAGAAATGGAATCGATGCTTGATCCACAGAACTATGCGAAAGAGCAAGAGCAGTTGCGCCAAGAACGTGAGTCCCTTATGGCTTTTCGTCGAGAGCTGAACGACCTGTTGAATCTGGAGGAACGAGAGATCGCTACTCCCCAGGAAAGACAACAGGTAGATGATTTGTCTGAGCGAGAAGCTGCTCTTCGGGAACGAACCGAAAAGCTGAGTGATAAGCTCAATCAGCTCTCTCAGCTTGTACCCTTTATCAGCCCTGAACTTCGTCAGAATATTGAAGAAGCCATTCCTTTTATGGGAGAAGCTCGTGAAGAGTTGGGAGAGATCAGTACAAGAAGAGCGCTTCCCCCAGAACGAGAGGCTTTAAATCGGCTCTTACAGGCGCAACAGAATATGCAGCAGGCCATGCAGCAGATGGCCCAGCGGGGGCAGATAGGTCTGATGCCTGCGCCAGTTATCCTGCAAGCACGACGAGATCCATTCCAATTTGGGCAGCGCCCCCAGATGTCCCGAAATCAGTTTGATCAGGGGATAATGGGGTTGAATAACAGAGATTTCAAGATTCCGGGGAAAGAGGATTATCAGGTACCCAAAACTTTCCGCGAGGAAATTATTAAGGCGCTAAGGGAAGGGTATCCTCAAGAGTATAAGCAACAGATTGAGCGTTATTTCCGGAATTTGACAGAGTAACTGAGAGCATGACAACTAGTGCTCTGGTAACTTAATTTTGATTGGTCATCCTGAGCGGAGCGGAGGATCTCAGCAGGATTGCAAAGAGATTCTTCGCCTGCGGCTCAGCATGACAACTCGTCAGAACTTACGCAACAGAGCAGTAGAAGCTCATGGTTTAGAGGATAGTAGCTTCAAAAATGTGGGAAAAGGAAATATGCAAAAGAGAACATATGGGTATCACCTCGGGTTCATAGCTTTGCTGGTCCTCTCTTTTTGGAGCGTACAGGTCCAGGGTGCCCTTATCCCAGCAGAAGCTCCTGGTTTGGAGGAAATGCTCCAGCAGGGTGAGATGGCTCTAGAAGTGTGGGATATACCGGAAGCGAAGCGATGGGCTGAACAGATAAAGAGCAAGGATATCTCTCTGGCCGAAGCGGCTTTCTTCCACAGCCGGGTATGGTTTTATCAGGGGGAATATGGGAAGGCGATAGAGGCGATTGAACAGGCTCTGACCAAAGATCCAAACAATGAGATGTATCAGGGATATAAGGGGTTCTTTGAGAATACCCGACTCGCTACTCAGGATTTACAAGAGTTTTCCAGTGACCATTTTACTCTGTTCGTTGATCCAAAGAGAGATGGGATCCTGGTGCCCTATGCGCTAGAGGCTCTCGAAAAAGCCTATCAGATCTTTGGAGAGCAGTTTCACTTTACTCCTCAAGAGCGCATTCGGGTAGAAATTTTTCCAGATGCAGAGAGTTTTTATTATGCTTCAAGCCTCTCCCAAAGGGATATTGAGGTCTCCGGTGCGATTGGGATTTGTAAATTTAACAAAATCATGCTACTTTCTCCACGCACTCTTGTACGCGGATACCGCTGGCTCGATGCTCTGACGCATGAATATATGCACTATGTGATCGTCCGGTTAACCAACAATAAAGCTCCGATCTGGGTTCATGAAGGGGTGGCTAAATATCAGGAGTATTTCTGGCGGAGTCCGGTTTCATTGTATCTTAACCCTGTAAACGAAACATTGCTGGCCAACGCCCTACGGGAAAATGATTTTGTGAGTTTTGCGCAAATGGACCCTTCTCTGGTCAAATTGGACACTACTCATCAGGTACGACTCGCCTATGCAGAAGCGGCTTCTGCTATTGACTTCATCTTGCACAAGGTGGGATACGAAGGGCTTAATCGCATCCTCCGTTTCATGGCCCAATCCGAAGAGCGAGGGGCCCAAGAAGCGATTCGACAAGAACTGCAGATCGATTTTCCAGCCTTTGAAGCGGCCTGGAAGGAGTTTCTCTGGACACAAAACCTGCGAGAAATCGAAGGGGTGTATCTAGAAAAATATACCTTGAAGGAGACGGTAAAGGATGAGGAAAAATGGAGCCTGCGTGAAATTGAGTCGCAGGTGGTGAGAAATCATGTACGTTTGGGAGATATGTTGCGTTCGCAGGGACGGCTCTCGGCTGCGGTTAGCGAGTATATGCGGGCCTTGCACAAATCTTCTCCTTCTCCCTTTCTGTACAATAAATTAGGGAAAACGCTCCTGTTGAGTAACAAATACGAGGAAGCACGTGTCTATCTGGAGCAAGCCAAAACGCTCTATCCAGATTATGTGACCACCTACAATAATCTGGGGGACCTTTTTCTTCATCAAAAACAGTTAAGTGAAGCGGAACAGGCCTATACCGAAGCCGTGCAAATCAATCCGTTTGATCCCCATGGGCATCAGGGTTTACGGAGTGTTTACCTCTTACGAGGAGAAAAAGAGAAAGCAGCCAAAATCCAAAAAATTCTGTTGACATTAATGACCCAGTAGTTAAGAGAGAGGGAACTGGTATGTCTGAAAAACTCCAGACCGACGATCTGGAAATGGTAGAAGAAATTGCCGAAGCAAAACGGCAGATTACGTATGAATTGCACAAGGTCATCGTAGGGCAAGATCATGTAGTAGAAGAACTCTTGATCGCTCTTTTCTCAAAGGGGCATTGTCTGCTTGTAGGGGTACCGGGTCTTGCCAAAACATTGCTGATCAGTACGTTAGCCAATGTGTTGGCGCTAGAATTTAACCGGATTCAGTTTACTCCAGACCTGATGCCCTCTGATATTACTGGAACCGATATTCTGGAAGAGGATGTGGCCACGGGTCATCGAAAATTTATCTTTCTGAAAGGCCCTATCTTTGCTAATGTAGTGCTGGCAGATGAAATTAACCGCACTCCTCCCAAGACCCAGGCCGCTTTATTGCAAGCGATGCAGGAATATAAAGTCACCGCTGGCGGACAGACTTACCCCCTCTCTCTGCCCTTCTTTGTCCTGGCTACCCAAAATCCAATCGAGCAGGAGGGAACCTATCCACTGCCCGAAGCACAGCTCGATCGATTTATGTTTAATCTGGGTGTTGATTATCCTAGCTTTGAAGAGGAAGTACAGATTGTAACGAGTACGACTTCGGCGTATGTGCCTGAACTGCGCAAAGTACTTGATGCGGAGAAGATTCTGGCATTGCAGGATTTAGTCCGCCGGGTCCCTGTCTCTGAGCATGTAGTCCAGTATGCTGTCTCTCTCGTCCAGGCCTCGCGTCCAACTCAACCCAAACCGCTCCCTTTTATAAAAGAATGGGTCAATTGGGGTGCAGGACCACGAGCTTCTCAATACTTGATTCTTGGAGCCAAAGCACGGGCCATCCTGAATGGACGGTATGCCGCCGCTGTAGAGGATGTCCAGACTCTGGCCAAATCGGTATTACGGCATCGCATTCTTCCCAATTTTGCAGCGGAAGCAGAAGGGATTACTTCATTAGACATTATCGAACGTCTGCTCAAAGAGGTTCAGGTGGAGCATGGGTGAACAAAAGAAGAATTACTTTGATCCTTTCGTCCTTTCGAAAATTGCTACGCTTCCTCTCCGGGCGCGGCTCGTCGTCGAAGGCTTACTCGCTGGATTCCATAATAGCCCGTATAAAGGATTCAGTGTCGAGTTTTCTGAGCATAGAGAATATGCGCCCGGTGACGAGATCAGGCGTATCGACTGGAAGGCATTTGGGCGTTTTGACAAATATTTTATCAAAGAATATGAAGAGGAAACCAACCTGCGCTGTTATCTCCTCCTGGATTGTAGTGCCTCCATGGCCTACCGGTCGAACGGAATCAGCAAATTTGATTATGCAGCGTATCTTGCTGCTTCCCTCGCTTATCTCATGCAAAAACAGCAAGACCTGGTAAGTCTGGTGCTTTTTGGTCAGGAGATTCGTAAACAGCTTCCACCCAAGAGTAATCCTGGCCATTATCATGCATTGCTCCAAGAACTGGAGCAGACCACACCGGAAGGAGAGACGGCGGTAGGGAAGATTCTGCATCAACTTGTCCCCAATATCAAGAGACGGAGTTTGATCATTTTGATCTCCGATCTGCTGGATGATCCGGAGACGGTAATGCGCGGGTTAAACCACTTCCGGCATCGTAAAAACGAGGTACTGGTTTTCCACATTTTGGATCCGACTGAAATTGATTTCCCTTTCCGAGATCTGACGCGCTTTGAGGATTTGGAAGGTCCAGTTAAAATCGTAGCCGATCCACGGGCCATTGCAGCGGAATATCGGCGAAGTGTGGCCGAATTTATTACCCAGTATCGAAAACAGTGCCGTGCCTCTGCAATAGACTATCTCCTTTGTAATACAGCCACCCCCTTAGATAAAGCTTTACTCCGATATCTTGCTTGGCGGAAATAGCTATGGGCGCTCTCTCTTTTTTAAATCCGATATTTCTCTTTGGTGCTTTTGCTACGGCTGTGCCGATCATTATCCATTTGATCCATCGGCGCAAGTTTAAAATTCTGCAGTTTCCAGCGGTACGGTTTATTCTGCTTGCTCAAAAGCGGGTTGCGCGAAAGTTTCGTATCAAGCAGTGGTTACTGTTAGCTTTACGCATTTTCCTGATTCTGCTCTTTGTCGCTGCTCTGGCCCAACCAGTACTCCGTACAGCATCAGAGGGGCTTGCAGAACAACCTCCGGCGTTAGCACGGGTTATTATTGTGGATAACTCGTTTAGTATGGAATATCAGACCGAAGCGGGTACTCGTTGGGAAATAGCCAAACGAGTAGCCAGAGAATGGATAGAAAATCTCCGCTCTCAGGATAGGGTGGCGCTCACTCCGGCTTTAAGAGAAGAAGAGATCCCTCTCGACCTCTCCTTAGACCGAGAACATGTTCTCCAGCAACTCTCCAATCTTCAGATAGTCTATTCGATAGACAATTTTGTGTCCGCCTTTAGCCGTGCCTATGAAGCACTCAAAGAAGTGACCAGCCCGGCCAAGGAAATTGTACTGATTACTGATATGACCCGTGTACCATGGATGGGATTTGAATTAGAACGCTTTTCAGTCATTGATCCAGCTATCAAAGTGAAGATCATCGATCTTTCCAGCACCCACGAAGAAGAAGAGAATACGACTGTGGCTGGAGTGCGCTTTCTAGAACAGCCAGTCACTCGAGGGGTGCGAACACACCTGCAAGGGGACTTCCAGCACTATGCAGTCCAAGCCCGTGACCGGGTCCTGGTGCAGTTATCTGTTGACGAACAGAAAATGGATCAAAAGTTTGTGACCTTTGCCCAAGCAGGAGAAGAGAATCTAAGATTTGAGCTCCAATTCCCTCAAGCTGGCTATCATCTAGGGAGTCTCAAGCTGGCCAAGGACCATCTCCCTCGGGATGATGAAAGGTTCTTTAGTGTAAAAGTAGAAGAAGAGGTGCGGGTCCTGATTGTTGACGGGAACCCACGCACAGCCCTCATCTACAGTGAAGCTTATTATCTGGCCAATGCACTCCAACCGGATCAATTCACCCAAAATGCCCCGATTAAAATCAAAGTCGTGACCACCACGGAGTTTCCGCAAGTCCGTCTCCAGGATTATGCTGTAGTCATTTTGGCCAATGTACAAACGTTACCCACACCCCTTCGAGAAGAGCTAATGCAGTTTGTGTTGTCTGGTGGGGGGGTGATCTTCTTTTTAGGAGATCAGGTAGATCCTTTGCGCTATAACCGTGAGTGGTATGATACAACCACTCGTCTCTTGCCCGGAAGACTGCAAGGAGTACGGGAGCACACCGAAGAGTTGGCTACGCAAATCCAGGGGATAGATACCGCGCATCCGGTACTCCAGATTTTTCAACAGACCAGGGCAGAAAGTCTCATGCGGGCGAAATTTCGACGGTATTTTGTGTTCGAAAAACTCTCAGATGAGCTTACCAAGATACTTCTCCGCTTTTCTGATGACCAGCCTCTCTTGCTCGAGCGACCTATCGGGAAGGGGAAAGCGATGCTCTTTACCTCCACCGCTGATCTAGACTGGAATGATCTGGCCATCAAACCCGCGTACCTCCCGCTGATCCAAAATCTGGTGATCTATCTGAGCCGGGGAGAATCCCGTCGTCTCGGCGAAGATGTGGTGGTGAATCAACCGGTAGATCTGCATTTACCAGCAGGATTTGCTGGCTGGGTCCAGATACGCCGTCCAAGTGGGAAATCCACGGTTTTACAGATTGAGAAGGGGAGAGAGCATCCCCTGTACACAGAAACGACCGAACCTGGAGTATACCAGGTTTCTCTGAGTAGTGGGGAAAAAGCGTTCTTTGTGGTCAATCTCCCGCTCGCAGAATCGAATCTGCAAAAGATTCCATTCTCAGAATTAGAAAAAAAGTTTCATACCATTCCTCTTTCCGTGATCCGATGGCAGGAAGAAGGGGAAAGCGTGCTTATTGCTGATGTACAGGGGACAAAGCTGGCTGGTATACTCTTTTTCCTCCTCCTCTGTTTCACAGCAGTCGAGGGAGTAGTGGCAAACAGAAGTTGAGGGAAAGGACTTATGAGAAAAAGAAGTGAGTATATAACTCGACGCCATTTTTTACAACGGGCCTTGGTGGGTGCTTCGATACTCTTTACAGGAACACCGCTCCGTGGTGAAGCGCAAGAGCAATTGCGGGCGTCTTCCCCTTTTATCTTTGCGCAGATACAATATCGGGGAGGTGATTGGGATCCTCATCCTACCGCCGCTCAAGCCATTCTGGAGGAAGTAGAACGACGGACAAGTATCGAGGTCCAGAAAGAACGACACGTGTTGACGCTCCTCGACCCAGACCTCTTTGCGTATCCTTTCCTCTATCTGGCGGGTGGAGAACCCTTTGATCCTTTTACAGAAGAAGAAGTGGATATCTTACATCGCTTTCTGAGTTACGGAGGGTTTTTGCTGATCGAAGACACGATGGGGTATAAAGGGTTTGGTTTTGATAAATTTATCCGAGAACAGATTCAGCGTATTTTCCCTGATCGAACGCTCGATCGGCTCTCCTATGAACACACGATTTACCGCTCGTTTTATTTAATCCAAAGTGTAGGAGGCCGACGGATTGTTAATCCCTACCTGGAAGGGGTCCATGTGGACGACTGGACCCCTTTGATCTATTCCCAAAATGACCTGGCCGGAGCGTGGGAACGAGACTTTTTGGGCAACTGGAAATATGATGCAATTCCCGGTGGAGAAACTCAACGGTTTCAGGCCTTTATGTTGGGGGTCAATCTCATTATGTATTCCCTCACTGAAAACTACAAACAAGATCGAATCCATATTCCATTTATCAATCGGAAATTGGGTTAAACAGTAACAACGTAAGGGCTTGGAGTCATGCCGACCTTCACACAGATCAAGACGACCATTGCTAATCCGTTACTCCCCTGGCAATATATCCTACTTGGACTCGCCGTGTTCCTCTTGCTTGCATATCAAGTGTGGATTTTGCGGGAGAGAATAACGTGGGGATATTTTTGGGGAATCACGGCCATTCGATTTGGGATCTTTGTGCTGCTGATTCTATTCTTGCTGAATCCGACCTTGCTCTTTCAAAAGCTCCAGAAGATTCCGATGCCTTTTGCCGTGTTAGTGGATAATTCCCCCAGCATGTCGCTTTCGGATAATCCTGCAGAGCAAGAGAGTCGCCTGGACAAGGTGAAGCAGATGCTCCTTAGCCAGAAAGCGGATCTGTGGCAGCAACTATCTGCCGAGTATGATGTACGTCTTTATACGGTCAACGAGGAAGTCCAGCCGGTCGCTTTTGAGGCGCTGGAGCAGTTAGAAGTCACAGGGAAGGGGAGTGCGTTGCTCGAAGCACTTCTGGCTGTGCAAAACGAGTATCAGGACCTGCCGTTGGCCGGGATTCTCCTCTTCACAGATGGTGCCAATAATCTCGGCCCAGAGGATACAACCTTGCTAGAGAATTTCCCCTTGCCGGTTTTTCCGGTAGAAGCTGGAAATACCGCGGTATACAAGGATCTACAGATCGCTGAAAATCGTATTGTGAATTTCGCCTTCTTGCGTAGCCCTGTTACGGTCGATTTTACCCTCAAAAGCTGGGGTTATCAGGATATGGCCGTTCCTGTTGTGCTCAAACAAGATAACCAGATTATTGCCACGACTCTGGTGCAGATCACCCAAAAGGAGTTTACTCATCCGGTATCTTTTACCTTTACCCCTCGTGAGGTGGGCACCTTTCATTATACGGTGGAAACACCTCTCCAGATTGGTGAAGCGATAGAAACGAATAATCGCAAGGATTTTTCTCTGCAGGTGGTGCGGGATAAAATCCGCATCCTTGTCGTTTCTGGTCGGCCAAGCTGGAATTACCGTTTTCTCCGGCGTGCGCTCAAAAGCGATCCAACCATTGATCTGATCTCCTTTATTATTCTCCGTACCCCCTCCGATGTGGTAAATGTTTCTGAACGCCAACTCAGTCTGATCCCCTTTCCGACCAATCGGCTCTTTACCCAGGAGCTGGAAAATTTCGATTTACTCATTTTTGACAACTTTTCCTATGTATTTTATTTCCCCTTGCTCTATCTCGAAAATGTGAAACGCTTTGTAGCAGAGGGAGGAGCATTTGCCATGTTCGGGGGGAGCGAGTCGTTTAGTGAAGGTGGCTATGCGAATACTCCCCTGGAAGAGATTCTCCCGGTTGATTTATCCGATCGATCCAGAGACTATGTATTCCAGCCAGGACAGGTGGAGCTTACCAAAGAGGGAGAGACGCATCCCATCACGCAAATCACTTCCGATCGCGAAGAGACTAAACTGCTTTGGGAAGCAATGCCAGAACTCGAAGGGTTCAACCGTACCTTGCGGGTCAAACCAGAAGCCACTGTGCTGGGAAGCTACGTAATCTCAGGAACCAATCAGCGTTTTCCTCTTTTAGCCACGATGAAATATAAAAAAGGGAGAACCCTGGCTCTGCTGACCGATCAATCGTGGCGCTGGAATTTTGAGATGGTCGGTCAAAACAAAGGGAATCGCTACTATCTGCGCTTTATCAAACAGATGATCCGCTGGTTGATTAAAGATCCAAACTTTAAACAGGTACAGATCCTGGCTACGAAAGAGACCTATCAGCCCGATGAAGAAGTAGAGCTCCGGATTCGAGTGTATGATGATGACTTCTCTCCAGCCACTGATGCTATTTTAACGTTGACAAGCAAAAGCACCACTGGAGAAAAAGTGGAACTTCCTTATGCGCCAACCTCCCATCCGGGAGAATACCTGGCTACCTACCAACCAGCCAGTGAGGGTTTTTTTACAGTGGAGGTAGAAGCCCAGCGGCAAGGAAAGATGCTGGGAAACGATGAAACCCTCTTTCGGGTTGCCCAACTGCAGCGGGAATTTGAAAATGCCGCTCCAGATGATAGGTTCCTCCGGAAGATTGCGGACCTTACCAGTGGGAAATTTTTCCCTCTCACCACCACTGCTCAAGACCTGGTGACAGAGATTGGGAAAGTGCTGGAAGGCAAAGCTCAATACAAGATTATTGAAGAGCGTCCCCTGGAAATGCGGAATACCTGGTGGGCTTTTCTGGTGCTTGTGGGATTATTTTCATTGGAGTGGATACTCAGGCGGAGAAGTGGGCTTATCTGAGAATAAGCCAGAACAGCTTCCCTGCTCGGTTTTCAGATAATATTTCCACCAGTATATTTCTCTTGGGAGCAATCGGCATATAGTTCTTCTCTCTTCTGGAGAACCTTGTAGCGACGTAGAGTGGCTGGAGTGTTTCAATTCTCAGAATTCGGAACAGAGATCATCATCAAATTCGAGCCTTTTGCAAAAAGTTTTGCACTATTTGTCATTCCGAGTGGCCGCAAGGAGCGAAGAATCTCTGGTAATTCAAATTCTTCGCTGAGTTCATCCTGAACATGGTGAAGGGATCAGAATGACCACGTTTTTGAACCATGCTATTGGGAGGGTAAAGATTTAGAAAAAGGGTGAACCTATTTTTTCCTGAAACGTAGTATATAAAAAGAAGTTTATCCAGCTAGATCAGAGTTTTGGGAAGATCACCTCTAAAGGTCAATATGTACTGCCAAGCAAATAAATCCCACGCATTGTAGAGCAGATTGTATAACAAAGCCGTAATTTTAAACACTAAAGGGGTTCAAAGAGTATTTAGGATAGAGCTCCCTCTTTTTAAAAACCTCGTGTATTTTCAGGAGACCTCTTTGAGAAAGCCCGTACCCTGGGAGCGCGGGCGCCTCGCCCGCTGCAGGCCAAAGGCCTGCGCTCCCGGATGACGAGCGGACTTCCCTGCGCATTGCTTCGGGATGACGAGCGGACTTCCCTGCGCTATACAGCACCCAATGCTCAACCTTCCCGTAAAGTTGTGCTCACCGTGTTGAGCATTTTCGCCTGCTCAGGCGCCACGGCCATGCTCTATGAGGTGGCCTGGAGCCGAGGGCTAACCCTGGTCATGGGCTCCTCGATCCACGCCTTCAGTATCATGCTGGGCACCTTTCTGGTTGGGCTGTCCCTGGGGAGTTTTCTGATGGCCAGATGGGTGAATCGTCTCATCCGATCCTATCCGCACTCTCTCCATCGATTGGAAGGTTGACGCCTGCCGACCTCGAGACCTCAGTGCACAGGGGATTTGCCTTCTTCGATAGCACCGCAGAGGTTTCCGGGAATCCTTCCCTTCCTCCGGAAGGGTATTTTCTCCTGCCAGAACTCTCCGAACATCAACTGGCCTATTATTATCTGAGCCTGGCCTATGCAAAACTGAGTGAACCTTCCCTAGCTACCACTGCTCACGAACGATTTCTGAGCGATCTAGAGCAGTGGAGACTACGGGGAGAACAGGAACCGGCTGTGCTCACCCAATCCAAACTGTGGCAGCGGTTGCAGACCGCTCCAGAGCACGAAATTCCCCCGGAGGAAAAGGAGCTAGCCCAATGGATCGCTCAGAAAGTAGGAGAGCCCTTAGCTTTCTATTACCACGGGGTTACCCTTTATCTGCTCGGATACTATACAGAGGCCGTGACCAAACTGTCGCAAGTGCTCACGCTTCTGGACCATCACCAGAAAAGCCTCTTGACTCACTATTACCTAGGACTGGCGCATTATCAACTCTATCAGTTCTCCCAGGCCAAAACCCATCTGGAGGCGTTTCTCCGAGACCTGCAGGAGGAGGAGCGATTGGACTATCAACGTGCAGAGGCGCAGAGGAGGCTCAGGGAGCTTTCTGTTGAATAAAAAAGTTTACTTACTAATGCGTTATCAGGAAACTTTATTGGGAAAGTCTGCTTGCGCTGGAGCGCAGGCCTCTGGCCTGCTGCGAAAGCGAGCGGGACGCTTGCGCTCCCAGGAATGCTAGCCCTACACCAAAGAGCTCTCCTGATTTTGGCCTGAGAATTTTTTCTTCTCGTCAGAAAAAGTAGTGTGGCAAGGGGATTATTTTTCTCTTGTTATCGTCTTACACACTAAAGGGAGTATACAACGGTTTCTACTCCCAAAGATGAAGAAGGAGATAAGAATGCAAACATACGATTTTATTATCATTGGTGGGGGAGCAGCCGCCTTTGCAGCCGCCACCAAAGCGCATGAACTCCAGGCCAAGACCTTGATGGTCAATGCCGGCCTGCCGTTAGGTGGGACCTGTATCAATGTCGGCTGTGTGCCCAGTAAGCATCTCCTGGCCGTTGGCCACGCCGTGTATACCCCTGCCCATCCCCGTTTCCATGGGATTCACCCTACCCACCCCTCTCATGATTTTGCGACCCTCATACAAGCAAAAGATACGCTGCTCGACCGGTTACGACAGACCAATTACACAGAAGTCCTGGCCAGTCTGACCTCGGTGACCTTTCTGCAGGGATGGGCCCATTTCGTCTCGGAACAGGAAATCCAGGTCGATGGAGAGACCTATCGCGGAGAAAAAATCCTCCTCGCTACTGGATCCTCTCCCCACATTCCCCCTTTTCCCGGGATAGAAACGGTAGAGTTCTGACCAACCGGAGTGCCCTCGCTTTACACCAGCAACCCACCTCACTCCTTCTCATTGGCGCGGGAGCGGTGGGTTTGGAATTTGGGCAGCTCTTTCATCATCTGGGGACCCAGGTGACTATTTTGCAGCGCTCTCCCCAGATTCTCTCTCGGGTAGAGCCTGTCGTAGCAGGGGAATTACAGAAACATCTGCAGGATGAAGGCATTACTATCCGGACCAGCACCCAAATCCAGCGCGTGGGGAAGACCAGTACCGGGGTGTTTGTAGCGATACTTAGCGAAGGGAAAGCAGAACGGCTGGAAGCGGAGCGGTTGTTTCTGGCCACCGGAGTCACACCGAATACGGAAACATTGCAGTTGCCTCAGGCCCACATTGCGACCAGAGCAGACGGAGCGATTTCAGTGGATAGGTTCTACCGCACTTCCAACCCTAATGTGGTTGCGGCCGGGGACGTGATCGGCTATCCCTATCTGGAGACGGTTGCGGCTAAAGAGGGGAACTATGCGACCCAAAACGCGCTGGAGGGTACACAGAAGTTCATCAATTATGACCATGTACCACATGCCGTGTTTACTTCGCCGGAAGTGGCCTGGGTTGGCCTAACCGAAACAGAGTACATGCAACGTCATCATACCTGCAGTTGTCGTACCGTCTCCCTGCAACAGGTCCCCAAAGCGCTGGCTGTACAGGATACTCGTGGAGTGGTGAAGATGGTGCGCAATCATATCAACGACAAAATTGCCGGAGTGCAGATCTGTGCCCCTCTGGCCGCGGATATGATTCACGAAGCCACGCTCGCGGTCAAGTTTGGCCTGACCGTGGAGGATCTCATTGACACAGTGCATATCTTCCCGACCTTTAGCGAAGCGATCAAACTGGCTGCCCAGGCTTTCAAACGGGACATTAGCAAAATGAGTTGTTGTATTGAATAAAGGAGGAAAGGAGAACAGAGAATGAACACACCTGAAGTTATTGTTTACACCACTCCCAATTGAGGTTCGTGTAACATGGCGAAAGAGTTTCTTTCGCAAAAGGGGATTCCCTTTACTGCGGTGAATGTGGCAGAGGACCCAGCAGGGTTAGAAGCGATGAAGCAGAAGACCGGTGGACGACTGGCTACTCCAACCATTGTGATAGGGGATCAGGTGCTGGTCGGGTTCAATCGGGAGAAATTGGAGGCGATGCTGAGACAGTGATGTGAAGTATAAAAACAACGGGTGCTTTGGTGAATCACTGCCTATAGTGGTAGTGAGTATCGTTCCTTTATCATCTGTCATCCTGAACCCTTCGTTGCACTGAGAGCTTGTCCTGAGCTCTCAGTGCAACGAAAGAATAAACTCCGTGCAGGATCTCTTGAGAGTTGCTACAGAACTGTGAGATTCTTGTAGAGTTTATTCCTGAACACCTTAAAGGACCAAGAATGAGATTAGATTTACTCACTATGAGTTCCTTGTAAAGACTGTCATACCTGCCATGGAACAGATGGTGTATAGTATTAGTGGGAGCATTCCTATATTTCGTTTAAACAGAATACCGAAGAAAGGAAGAATCTTATGCCCACTAAGATTTCGAGAGAAGATGTGCTCCGCCTTATGGAAGAAGGAGCACAAATTGTGGAGGTTTTGCCTTTCAAAGAATATGAAGAGGAACATCTTCCGGGCGCGATAAATCTCTCCCTCAAAGAGCTAGATCAAAAGGCAAAAGCACACTTGGACAAACAACGACTGGTGATCATCTATTGTCACGATTTGCAGTGAGACATGAGTCCGCGAGCCGCGTCGTGGCTTGAGAGCCTCGGGTTTCAACGTGTCTTTGACTATGCGGCAGGTAAGATGGATTGGTTGGCGAGCGGGCTGCCGAGCGAAGGCAGGCTAGCAGACGTACCGCATGCCGGTGATGCCGCCCGCCGTGATGTCCCAACCTGCCGACTCACGGAGCGCATTGACGCGGTAAGGGACCGCGTACAATCCGCTGGGTGGGAGATGTGTATCGTGGTCAATGAGGAAGGAGTAGTCCTTGGCCGCCTTCGTCGAAAAGAACTGGAGGCAGATCCTACGGCTTCTGTCGAGCAGGTCATGGAGCCTGGTCCGACCACGATCCGCCCAAACACGTCACTCGCATCTATCACTCAACGCATGCACGAGCGCAAGGTCGGTACCATTGTAGTGACTACTGCAGATGGACGACTGGTAGGGGTATTATATCGGGCGGATGGGGATCGGATACTGGCGCAGTATCATTAGGCAGAGGCTCAAGGCATCACTGCTTGGTCAAGCCTGGAGAGGAATGGGCACACGGCGATCAGGGACATCACGCTTATTGGGGTCACAGGGGTAAATGGTAGCGTGATTGGAGCAAGTCGAGCTTAGTAGAGTCTCCTTTCCTTCAGCCTCTAACTGCAAATCCCGCCACTTCACTAGGTGACAAGATTGAGGAGGAACGAAAATAGGCTTCTGAAAGGAGGTACCTAATGGACAGTAAACGTTTAGCACTTGCATTCGGTTGGGGAGTAGTCGCGACAATAGTCATGTCTATAATCATGATTCTTGGAAGGGTTATGGGAATGGCCCCGATGCCCAAACCGATACCTATGGCAATCGTGAGTAATATCTTCGGCGAGGGAATCCCCCGACCTCTCCTCATGTTCTTGGCTGTAGCAAGTCATCTGGGATATGGCGGCTTCTGGAGTGCCGTTCTGGCGGCTTCGACTCGGCCGGTGACCGTTTGGAAGGGCATAGCGCTCGGAATCGCTCTCTGGTTTATCATGCAGCTTGTGGTCCTCCCACTGCTCGGTTGGGGCTTTTTTGGAATGGATATTACACCACGAATCGCCATAGCTACGCTTATCCTTCACCTCGTCTATGGTGTCACTCTGGGCTGGCTAGTGGACCGCTCCTCTGACAAATCCACACTCAACCTCTGACCAACGACAAAGGGAAACGTTAAAAGGTTGACCAAGTTGTGTGCTTCAGAAACTATCACACAGAATATAAAGGTTTCGATAGTGCCCAGAATATAGACCGAAAACTGTAATGTTTTCAGACTAAGCCCGTTATCTGTGTAGTTCACTGTATCTACTTTCCCAACACGGAGAGGGAAAGCAGAGGATGGAGAGGAGTGCATGGAGAAAAAAGCGGTCATTATTTACACGGCGCCGGGTTGACTGTTCAGCGAGCAGGCGAAAGAGTTTCTGACGCGCGAAGGGATTCCCTTTATCGAAAAGGATATTACTGCTGATCCTCTTTTCGAGGCGGAAATGGTAGCCAAAGCGGGTGGGGACACCGCCACGCCTACCTTCGTGATCGGAGAGGCGGTGCTCGTGGGCCTGGACGAGGCCTGGGTAAAACAGCAGTGGAATTCTTAACCGGTGGCGGAGCATCGATAAAGGTGGCGGTGTCCGGATTGATATCAACAGGGTGGATAGGGCAGGTTGCCAGGGTATATCCAAGAGAGATCTTTGGTATTGCCGAAGTCTATTGAGGAAAAGGGATATTCTGGGAGTGCGGGCGTCCTGCCCGCTGCGAGCCAGAGGCCCACGCTCTCAAGCCCCTCCTGTAAGTGGATAAGAGCAACAAAAAAGGGATGAGGCATGATAAATATTCCACCAGAGCTACTTCTGTGCTGTACCGTGCTCATTGTTGTGGTTGTTGTCGTGGCTCTCTTTGGGGGTAAGTCATAGAAGATAGCTCCACTGGTTACAAGTGTAATATCAATTTGATATTGAAATGTTATACAGTGAGTCGGTCTGCGTCCTTCGTTTCACTCGGAACCTGTGTTAAGCGAAGGAATAGCTCCGTAAATCTGTAACAGAGATGCTTGGCAGAATATATCCTGGAGCAACGCGAAGGGAAATCCTTTCCTCATTCCTTCGCGTTGCTCCGGACCCCGCATGACATTCCAAAGCTTTACTCGCTACAAGTTTTCCCTTACACCTCCAGGTTTTCAAAACTTTTCAGGCGAGGGGGAAAGGGTTGTTCACACAGACTCAGTAAAGCTACAATTACCATGGCGACGACCGTCGCGTCAAAGCTGAGTCAGAAGAGTCAAAGTTCTTTGAGTGCAATAACCTCCACTCCGACCAGAAATGCAGAGAAGATCAGGTTCCAGAAGGTGATCAAGAGAATCACCAGTCCCATCAACTGTGGGGAGATCTTGTAGCCAAAGAGACTAAAAGATCTTCCTTTGAGAATGAGCCAGGATAAGAGGATCACTCCAAGGAGCACAACAATGCCGAGGAATGATACCTCCGTCCCGAACAGAGGAACGGTTTTTGCCGGTAGCTCACGAACGCCTGGAATCGCCGTCGCGTGAACAGTCAGCTCTTCGTAGGCTTTTGTCCCTTCCCGGACCAGGGTGTTGAAGGAGATGACTCCAGCAAACGGGCAGGTCAGGATGAGAACCGTGGCGATAAAGATACCGGCCACCGAAAGTCCAATCAAAGTTTTCGGGCCTGTTTTCAGCTTCATCTTATCTCCTTCCCTTTCTATTTCCTACTACATATCTGAGAGAGATCTTTGGTCTTGCCCAAGCAAATAAGGGAATATGGATATCCCGGAGTTGAATGGACAACCCTGCGCTGCGCTTCGGGAGTCGAATGGATACCCCTTCGCTTCGTTCTGGGAGCACGGGACTTTTGCCCGCAGCGGGCGGGACGCCCGCGCTCCCAGAGGAGACTTTACCAGGCATGTCTTCTGAGAATGCACTAAGGCAATCTGGCACCAAATCCAGTCTTTTGCACCGCTCGGATCATCTGAGGGATAGTGATCTTCTCTGGATCAAATGTCACCCGAGCTTCGCGTCGTTCAAAACTAACTTCCGCCTTTTTCACTCCGTCGAGCCCTTCCAGGGCTCGTTTCACGATCGTTGGTCAGGTCCCTCAGCTCATACCATCGATCTTCAGTACAATCGAGGAGGCATCTGCTACTTGAACAGGTGGAGTGGCCGGTGACTTTAGGGCTGTGGGCTGAACCGGAGGCGGAGTCATTGTTTGGTGGGAGGCCATTGAAGACATCTCGCCAGGCATAGGTCCCATAGCATTTTCCGCCATGACTTTGGCCAGGAGGGAAGCGGAAAGATTAGGGGCCAAGGTTAAGGCGAGTTCAAAGATGAGCAGTACCGTAGCAATCATCAGTAAGATAAGGTTCACGCGACCCCCGGACATTTGACAGGCCAGGCGGGCACAGCGTCGCTTTTCGCGAAAGTAGAGAAAGTAGCCCAGACTCACCCCTGCTATGCCGATAGGCAGGAACAACCAGCGATACTGCATGGTGGTCATCATAAACGCGCCACTACCTAACCCCAAGAGTACTATTGCCAGGGGAAGGGCGCAGCAGAGAGAAGCCACGAGTGCGGAACCAGCGCTTACTATACCCGATTTGAGATCGGTAAATTTCATCCATGTCCTCCTTTCCTTTGGCGAATTTTCCGCTGAAGAGATCTCGCCGATTTTATAAAAACACTTGCTAGAACACCGGTCAAGTATTACCCCTTTCCTCATCCGCCCTTCAAGATGCCTGTCGGTCAAGTAGAGTTGCTGCTATCTGTACCATTTGGCTCTCACCGAGATCAGAGATGATCGCACAGATGAGATCCCCCTCGCGCCAGAATACGACCTGATAAGATCCGGAGCGCCAGAGGTAATACCGTCGCTGCCGGGGAGTATACCGCTCCTCAGCCGCTATTTTTTCTTGGGTCTTTGCCGGAAAGACATAGTAAGAAACCAGATGTCCTCCCTGTTCGTAGAGTAAGCTGGCTCCCTTTGCTCCCTTGATGTTACAGAGATTCCCTCCCCGTAAGCGCAACCCAGCCCGCTCAAACGCCGGGATAGGAGGAACAAAGGGAAGGCGGGCCTGGAACCAGCGGAGGATTTCTCCCCCTTCTGTTGTGGTGATCTGCAAGGTGTTCTTGCTTCGAACCAACGCCTGATGATCGGCCAGGGCCACTGCCAGACTGGTTATGGAAGATGACCGTCTGGAGAGAAAAAGTATCGGGAGCAACACCAGAGTGGCTAGACCTGCAGCGACCAGGCTTACACTCTGCCGGCGGGTAATGGAAGGCTGGTGCATAAGGGCCCAGAAGCGGGTAAACGGATGTTGCTGCCGAAGAGATTGTTGGATCCGCCTCCACAGCGCTGGTGAAAGGTCTCCTTTTTGATCAAGCTCCTGACGGATCAACGTACGAAACGCTAATTCCTCTTCACAGTGCCGGCGACACACTGGACATTGATCGAGGTGTGCCTGAATAGCCAGCGTTTCGGGGAGCGCCATTTCACCATCCAGATAGGGAGAGAGATAAAGCTGGCACTCCGCACATTTCATGATGAATCACCTCCTTGTTCTTTTGCCTGGCGAGGGATTCGGTATTTGGTCAAGGGAATGATACCGGACTCGGGAACCCCTTCTTCTGAAGTGGGAGCCACCGGTAGATAACCTAACTGGATCGCATATTCTCGCAACAGGTGCCGCAACCGCTGTCGTCCTCGGGAGAGTCGAGAAATGACTGTCCCCAGAGGTAGACCGAGCACTTCTGCGGTCTCTTTATAGGAGAATCCCTCGATATCAATGAGCAACACGAGCATCCGAAAAGGGGGAGGAAGTTGCGCAATTGCCTCCTGCACATTCCGAATAACCTCTTTTCGTTCTAGCAGCACTGACGGGTCTGTAGTGGCGCAAGAAGAGGAAACGGGTGTCGTTCCCTCCTCGGTTGTTTCTCCAGAGGAGAGCTCTACCCACTCCGATTCGCGTAGTGCCTGCCGGTATCGATCCCGATAACAGTTGGTAAGGATCTGGAACAGCCAGGCTTTTACCTTGGTATCATCTTGCAGACGGTGCCATCCCCGATAGGCCTTTAAATAAGTCTCCTGTACCAAATCCTCCGCAACACCAGGGTCATGAGTCAGGTGCAGGGCATACCGATACAGAGGATAGAGATACCGGACCGTTAGGATCTCGAAGCTCTGGATACGCCAAAACATCAGTTCCTCTTTCCAGCCAGAAAGTTCCTGGTAACCTGCTCTTTGCTCTTCTATTTATAAGACGAAGAAAAGAGAAAAATAATCCGGTCTGTATCTTTTTTATCAAACTCATAGTGAGTATCGCGCTCTTGCCTTCCCGTCGCCTGGCGCAAGGAAGTCCAATCCTCATCCTGTAGCACAGTGCAGGGCAAAAAATGTTATCTAGGGAGTCAGTTTCCATCCGTTCAGCTTTTGGTGGGAGACCAAAGAATTCTCTGAAAGTGAACTTTTTTTCTCTTGACACGTAATACAAAGCAAGAGCTAACCACCAGAGCACTGGGGAGGTTTCAATGGCCGTACACTCACTACATGGGCCACTCTCAGTCTGGTTATCTTCAGTTGGGCATTTGGTCTCAATCTGGTGTGGGAGGTGTTGCATGCCGTGTTTTATGTCTGTAGCACCTATGTGTACACAGAAACGTTGCGAGATATCCTGGAAGCGACTATTGGTGATGGTCTTCTTATCTTGTGCCTCTTTGGGCTGGGAATTATCTATCATCGAAAGATCTTCTGGATCTATCACTGTACCCGTACGGATTGCCTGCTCCTCATAGGTAGTGGCGTTCTGGTGGCGTTTTGATCGAGTTCTTTTCCATCCATATCTTTAAACGCTGGGAATACAATGCACTAATGCCTTTGATCCCTGGTCTGGAGGTAGGGATTACGCCAGTAGTCCAGCTTGCACTGCTGCCCAGGGCCACCTTTTTCCTGACTACCCGGCTTCTACCCTTACCTGCGCCTAGAAGCAGGCAGTGGCAAGAAAGAAGGGAAGAATGAAGAGCAGGAGGACACCTTGAGGAGTGGAAGAGCAAAGGAATTTTCCCCTTTCGTTTTGCGTCCTCACGGGGGTATACTACTATATCGAGGTTTCTGCTCAATAGGGAAAGATCCAGCGGGAAGATGCATGGTCAGAAATGCAAGCATCTTATCCTTATCCTAAGCAACCATTACACAGTATATGCAAAGCAGAAGGAGAGACAATGGATACCACACGGACACCTCGCAAAGGTTATTGGTTTATTATCAGCGCGATACTCCTCTGTCCCTGTCATTTGCCACTCATACTGGCAGTGGCTGGAGGAACCCTTCTGGGAGGAATACTATCCGACCACTTCGCGGTGATTTTTGTGGGTCTATCCCTCTACTTTTTTCTGGCCCTCACCTATGGACTCCGTCTCCTCAAACAGCAACAGAAAAATTCATGAGGGAGCTGTAAACCTTTTATGAATCGAGGACCTGAGTGTAGGCCCGATAATAGGCGCATCCTGTCTTTTCGTCAAACTGGCCTTCCCATAGCCCGAGGGTGGTATTCAACCGCCTGTACCGCTCGTCATCAGTAGTGAATTGCAGAGCCATAGTGAGACGCCACTGATGCGGATGTTCTGCATCATATCCCCGGAGACCGTATCCCTTGGCATCAAACCAGATCTGCGCTCCGTCTTCTGTCTCAATGACCCCACCCGGATTCGTTTTGCACAGGTGCTGGCCCGGTACCGGCTCGATGCCGGCTTTGACTAGTAGATAGGCACAATGAGCAGCAAAAAAATGACCAGCGTATAGTCCCGCGAATTTTGTCCCCCGTTACAGTCCCCTCTCCACTACCAATGAATTCACCTTCTCTCTTTTCGGTTGGTACGACGGCACCGATAACGGAGTTGTAACGAAGTTCTGCATCAAACAAGGGTTCAAGGCATGTGTGTTTGCATCCACTCGATTTTTCCGTAACCTTTTCTCCTTATACCTCTCTCGTGTGTTCTACTATCCGCTGGAGTCGATACTGATACAAAAGATGCCCGACCCGATAAGCTTCCGCAACCGGGAGGATCACAACTCCTGGATGGGTGGTCTGCCAGGTAGCTGCTGCCTCTGGAGAACTGAAGAAATGCACATGGTTGCAGAAGTCGCTGCGAATATTACAGCAGGCTTCCTCTGGAATTACTACCGACACCATGGCACTGGCCGGTTCCAGATGTTCTATACGCTCTGGCGTGACGGTGAGCTTCACCCATTCCTGGGTCACAGGACACTGTGAAGCAACCTGGGCTGTTTGCTGCAGGATCATTGGGAAAAAGAGCGTATCCATGGCACACCAGGTGAAGAGGTCGTCTCCATTCACCTGAAAGCGATGGGGTGTTGGCACCAGACTCAATCCAGCTCCCACGATATTCCCCAACTCATCATATTCGAGGTGTGGCGACTGGTGTAACAGAGCAGTGATCTGATCGTATGGCATGTTAAGGGTCAGAGCCAACTGGTCAATGGATACGGGTTGCCCTTGCGCTAAGAGACGTTTGAGTTGTTGAGAGACCAGGAGTCGTAGCGGGTCAGGATGGAGTCTCTCAGCCAGGGTCTTCGCTATTTCTTCTACTGCAGGATTTTGCATGGATATCTCCGGATAATCGATCCCGAGATCTAATACCTCCAGTATGGGGCATTCACTGGTTGGCCTTCGTTTATTACATGCCACTACTAACTGAGTAAGGGCTTGCTGCATCCTCTGCAGAGTTCGCATTTTCTCTTCGATGTCGGCGATCTTGATTTCAGCTCGTCTTTTTACATCTTCGCAGGCTGTCTCTGGATCAATCCGCAAGGAGAGCAGTTCCGAGATCTCTTTGAGGGAAAACCCCAGTTCCTGGGCGCGTTTGATAAACTGGATACGTGTAACATCCGCCTCCGAGTATTGCCGGTAACCTGAATCGCGTCGAGATGGCCTGGGTGACAATCCGCGTCGTTCATAATATCGAATGGTTTCTCTATGCACCTGAGCCTTTTTGGCCAACTGGCCGATAGTGAAGTAGGACATGTTTTTCACCTCCAGCAAGTATTATAAACCCTGTACCTCAGTACGGAGTCAAGCTTTTTCTTCAGGTGACCTCTCTGTATTCTCTTTTTTTTCGTAGAGATCATTTTTCCTCTTGACCTTCTAGCGCACTGGAAGGTGTATATATAATATCAGTTATCCAGATACAAAGAGTCATATTGTCAAGAGTTGAATTCTCATTTGGCACGATCGGATTACCAGGTGGAAGCCATGTCCTCCTGAGCGAAGCGAAGATCTGACGCTATCCAGAGAGAAACCCTTACAAGTTTCCCTCGGAGTAAAGCACCAGGCTCAGAATGGTCAGACTCCATATAATAGTTAGTATCGAGTTCAAAGCCTGACAGAGAAGGAGTGATACTATGGGTGAGCGCTTATTTATCAGCACGGTAGCCTCTCGAGTCGGCCTCAATCCGCGGACGTTGCGGTACTACGAAAGTATTGGCCTCCTCCCTCCACCATCTCGAACCGCTGCCGGATATCGGATCTACTCCCAAACCATTTTTGAACGACTCGATTTCATTCAGAAGGCTCAAACACTCGGTTTGACCCTGACTGAAATTCGGGAGATTCTGGCTGTTTGTGACTCAGGAAGCCTTCCCTGTGCCCATGTAGCTCAGCAGATAACGGAGAAGATAGAGGCCATTGAGAAAAAGATCGTGGAACTGGAGGAACTGAAAAAGACTCTCTCAGCCTTACTCTTCGATCTCCGTACTGCCCAAACGTCGAGTGGAGAGAACACTATCTGTCCTCACATCCAGCGGATAGAGAGGGGAAAAAGGAGAAATGGATCAGCAGATCAAGGAGGTGAGCAATGAATCGACCGTTCTTTGGCACGCTGTTGCTGGTAAAGATTATGCTACTGGCGCTCTCCCTTACCCCTGTGAGCGCCCAGGTCAAACGCATCGAGCTCGACATCGCTGGCTACCTGTGAGGGTTTTGAGTATACAATATCAAAGCGGCCGTGAGCCGCCTGGATTTCGCTCCCTCACCCAAGGAGATGGAGGTAACCGATATCGAAATTGGTCACTTTGTCTTCTCGCCACTTTCCGGAAAAAAAGTGGTGTATCAGGCTTTGGAGAAGGCCATTGTGGATGCAGGCTACAAAATTGAGCAGGTGTGGATCGAGGTCACCGGCAGGTTGACCGCTGATACCCAGTTGCGGGTCGAGGAAACTGGTCAAACCTTTCGTCTTGAAGGTACAGAGGTACTTACTAACCTGCAAGCACAGGTAAACTCTGGCTCACATGTAACCGTCTTTGGGACCTGGAAATCCATTCCGGAGGCTGACCGCATTGCTGTCCAGCGCTGGAGAGCCGGACCGCAGTGAGTAAAAAGAGAGAGACTATGAAGCGTCTGGTTTTCCTGATAATGACCGGTATGCTGTTTATGGGAGAATTTGCCCTGGCCAGGCCGATTCGTACAAATACCCCCGGTACCGGCGTCTTTATTGGTAGTGGGGTACTCGGTCAGGTGATTGCAGAGCAAGAATCGAATAGCCAGGAGACCTTACGGGATGTGAGTCTGGTTGGTGATTTTCGCTATACCCCTTCCACAAACTGGGTCTTTGGGATACGTGTTCCCTACAGTGTGTATCGCAGTCTCGACCATCCGATCTTTGGGACGGAGTCTACCAGTGGATTTGGGGATATTATCCTGAGTGGAAAATACTGCTTCTTTCGGAGGGTGGGGAGGTGGTTAGACCGGCATGCAGCGTTTGAAATAGATCTCAAGTTACCCACTGGCGAGAGCGATACCCGGGTGGATTCACAACTGCCGATCCAGCGGCAACGCCGTCTCCAGCCCGGAACGGGGTCCACGGATCTCTTCTTTGATCTGGTTTATCAGGAAGGACGGCGTCGTTTTGTGTATGGGGGAGACCTGCGTTACCGACTGAATACTGAGGGAACGGATGATTATAAGTTTGGTGACGAAATTCGCTTGAACCTGGATCTGGAGTATATTTTGCTTCCCTGGGTGTACAAGAGGCCGGGCAAGGAACTTTTTGTGTTACTGGAGACGACCTTTATCCATAAGAAAGCGGATGAATTCCGGGACCAAGCGATCTCCACGACTCGGCGGACAGAACTGCTGCTCGCTCCAGAGGTGCAATACGTGGCGACCGAGCAGTTACTCTTCAGTCTCTCCCTGCAATTTCCAATCTTTTCGGATGTGAAGGGGGGAGGATTAGAGAAAGATTACAATATTCTGGTGGAATTTCGGTATGCCTTTTAGTGAATTCCTTTCCCTGGCCCTGTACATGGCAAAAGAGACCATCCTCTATTTGCTGGCGTACTGGCTCACCCCTCTGCTTGCCTTTGCTACATCGGTAGCCTTGCAGGCTCTTGCACCGGTACACCACTGGCAGCAGTGGCTTCACGATGATCAAAAGTCCAGACGAATCCTTGGAGCTTTGCCTTGGGCTTTACCAGACCTCTTTCACCCGTTCCGCTTGTGCACAACCTGCACCTGCTGCACGGACAGTCCCTGGAAACCATCGTGTATCTGACCGTAAGCCATAATTTAACGGTGTACTACTTGTTCTTGCTCGGTCCGTTACTTGGCAAGGATGTGCTCCTTTCGCATCTAATTGGGGGGATCATATTCATGGGAGTTGCTTCCAGGCTCACCGGCCTTTTCGGAGTCGATTGGACGACCCTGCGCTCCGCTCCGGGAGTCGATTGGACGACCCTGCGCTCCGCTCCGGGAGTCGATTGGACAACCCTGCGCTCCGCTCCGGGAGTCGATTGGACAACCCTGCGCTCCGCTCCGGGAGTCGATTGGACAACCCTGCGCTCCGCTCCGGGAGTCGATTGGACAACCCTGCGCTCCGCTCCGGGAGTCGATTGGACAACCCTGCGCTCCGCTCCGGGAGTCGAAGATTCTCTCTCTCTTTCCCTGGAAAAACAATCTTTCTGGCCGTTGTTTCTTGATGAACTCCAGCGTATTCTCGGACTTATGGGCTATGGATTACTCCTTGGGGGACTCATCGCCGCGTGGGGTCTCAGTCCCTGGACAGTTGTCCCGGCATATATCACCACAAACCGCTGGTTCACACAGGTCATCAACGCACTATTAGGCGGAGTAGTATCGATGATTCTGTGGATGTGGCCAGTGGCAAACCTCTTTGTAGGCACGTATCTGTGGAAAATTGGTCTGGCCCATGCCGGACTGGTGACCTTTTTCTACGCTAGCACTATTTCTCCCCAGCGGCTACGTCTATATGCCCAGGTGAAGGGAAAGGAGCAAGCTATACGCTTCGGGACGGCTCTTGCTCTCGCTGCCATACTTGCTGGGCTTGGTACAGCGATTCTCTTTCATCTACTCGGTCTCCGCATCAATTACAAATTAGTCCTGGAACAGCTTTTGTAATGCCTATAGCAATGATTGAAGAGCTTTACGCTTTCAGCGTTCAGCTTTCCGCTTTGAAGAGTAATCAGCTTCTAGCTTTCAGCAATCAGCGAATTCGCCGTCGCTGAGCGCTGAGTGCTGACCGCTGAGCACTCTTCATCGCTGACGGCTGATCGCTGAGAGCGAGGTAAGGAGTTCTCTCTATGTTCGACACACTAACATATCTCTCCATCCCTTCTCTCCTCGGAGTGTTTGGCGGGTTCACAGCTGGGGTGCTGGTGGTGTTTAGCCCCAGTTCCTTACCACTTATCCCGGTGGTCATAGGATATCTGGTCGGAAAAAAGGAAGAGCGGCGTTACCTTCATCTCTTCAGCTTTCTGGCCGGAATAGTGACTGCTGGCATGTTGCTAGGCGGAGCCTTTGCTTTGATGAGTCACCTGATCGGCGGACTTATCGGTCCAGTGTGGAATCTCGGGATTGCCATCCTTCTTGGGGTGATGGGGTTCCGCATGCTCGGAGTGATTCGCTTCAAAACTCCAGCGTTTCGACCAAAACACCAGGAAGGAGACCCGTCCTTCCTGCAGGCATTCTTTTTTGGGATGCCGTTTGTCTTTGCGCTGTGACCGTACTGAGTACCCCTCATGCTGTCCGTGCTGACAGCCGCTGTGGCTTCTCAGGGTCCCTGCTATGGGACCTTCCTCCTGCTGGCATTTACCTGGGGAGGGGTATACCCCTGGTGCTGGTCGGTTTGCTCACCGACCGCCTCACCCGCCTCGAGCAGATCACCCCCTATGTGGCCGTCGGGGAGAAAATCTTTGGAGGGGGTTTTCTCCTCTTGGCCGGGTACTACTTTTACCAGGGCTGGAGGTATGTCCAGGTGCTGAGCCCATAAAGGCGGAGAGGCCTTGCCTGGCTTTCCGGGGTGAAAAAATAGCCGTGCATGATCTTTTTCGCAATTTCTCCCAAGGGGTTTTTTGAGCAATGGCTTTGCCTCGGTTTCCTGCAGAATACGCAGCGTGATCCACCTCTCACTGACCACCTCTTCTCTCTAAGCAGAGGATTTGAGTACGAGGTCTGGAGGGCTGATGAGGATGACCTGCTCCTGCAGCGCCACTTCCTGGAGAGTCTTGGTGAATCCAGCACGGGAAAAGAGGGCATACTGAACCTGGTCCCAGGCTCCCTCCTGTTGCAGGAGCTGTGCCTTCTGCTGGAGTTCCTTGAGGAGGTTGATCCCGATCGGCTTCGTACTCCATTTGCATTCCCCTAGCAGTACGGCAGCGCACCGTGGCCAGCCTCCTTTCTGATGAGACTGGCTAGAGTATACCTCAGTCTGCTCCTTCTCCAACTGGATGCCCCAAGTTTGTCATGGCCACGTTGAATACGGAGTTTACATTTTGATAATAGCTTTCTAGACGTATGAGTCTGCGGCACATTCCTTCAGTCCCTGAATCTCCCCCACTTGGGGGTGTCCAAGTCACAGGCCCAAGGCCTATAGAGCGGGTTAGCCTTGGATAGGGGCCTGCCGTTGTATATTTATTGGTGCAGTCCAAGATTATCGCATTGGTTTGCCAAATGCCCTGCATAACCTTCAAGCAATCGTCGGAGAACAGCAATTTTACTCACCGCCCGTTCATCTTCAAGGCGTAGAAGCACAACACCCTTATGTGGGCGTCGCTCTCGGTACACCTTCTCGCCAAAGTCCTTGTCATTCGTAATCAAAATCCAATTCTCGGTAACCGCTTTTGCCATAACATCATCGTCATCCATGCCACGTGCTTCTTCGTATACCGAGAAAACTTCATGCTTCTGCTCCCGCAACCAACGGGCTACCGCTGGACCTGTGCATTCATCCACGAGAAAGTGCATTTACGCTGGTTCCACCATTAATGGCATAAATGATGTGTTTGCCAGAGATTTCGCGGCAAACAGCAAGCAGGCTTGGATATTTTCGGGCACTAGCCCTTTATATTCTTCCAGAATCTCTGGAATGGTCGCGCCATGAGCCAGCAGATTCAGGATATATTCTACGGTCAGCCGTGTTCCCTTAATCACTGGCTTTCCCACCATAACTTTGGGATCAAGCGTAATACGCTCAAGAAGTTGTTGTTCCGCCATCTTTTCGTCTCCTACTCGGATCGTACACCTAATAGGTCACTCAATGCAAAGTTGCTCTTGGGTTGGACTGAAACCGCAAAAGGGTTGCACCAGGAGCGCACCTTCCTAAAGTCAAGTGGTTCACCGCATTCACTACAGAACTTAGTGCCAATCGGATTAGGATGCCCTTTACTGCAGAATCGAGTGAGGTGCTCGGCTCCGCGGGTGGGGCTTTAAACCCCACCCTTGGCAAGAGGGGTGCTCCCGCCCCCCTTGACCCCCAGTATAAGGTTCCCCGCCCAAAGGACGGGGCTTATGATTTTAGTAAACGTTTATGATGCTCCTGAAAGAAAGCTTGCGCCTTTTGGAAGTTTTCCAGAGAGAGCATGATCCCTTCCTCCCTGTCAGATGACTTAGAAGATTCTGTTAATCCTTTGATGACCAACAAATACTCATTATGTTCTGGTTTGTGTATTCGATGAATGGAGCCAAAATCAGCCTGTCCCTGCTGATCAGTGGTCACCGATAGAGCCGCTGTGACCCCCTCAGGAGTCTGCAGGCGAAGACTCACTGTGACTCCCTGGACATTATAGCAGGAGCTCTCCAGAGCCACAAGGAGGTGATCACGAGCATCAAGAGCCAGTGTGACAGTGATACCCACACCTTGTAACTCCTGCCAGTTATCAACTTGTTTGACCGTGACTTCTTCTGGCTGTGCGGCAAGCCTAATACTAATTTGCTATCGAAGATAGCAAATAAAAATGTTCCGCGCTTGGGCAAGAGCCTCATTGTTTAGACGTTTCGCCGTAATATAGGGCTGCCACATGGGCAACTCCGGCATCAGGGCAAAAGGATTCAATTGATAGAGGTTTGATACCGAGAGAGCAGAGTCTCGAATAAACCAGGTCGATCGATCAGATGTGTCTGAAAAGGTTGCTTCATCTTTCCATAACGGGTAAACTACTAACACAATGTCCATCAAATCCTGGTAAGCTCTTTCTTCGAGAGAAAAGGAGTGTACGATGGTTCTGGCAACGGGAAAGAAACGTTTTACCTATCAAGATTACCTTTCGTGGACTGATGAGGAGCGCTGGGAAATTATAGCAGGTGAAGCCCTCTGCATGGGTCCAGCTCCTTCCACCAGTCATCAACGCATAAGTGGAGAACTCTACGTGTGGTTAAGAGAGCAGGCTCTTCGGCGTGGTTGTTTAGTTTTTTTCTCGCCCATAGATGTCATTCTGGATGAGGAGAATGTTGTCCAACCTGACATCATTATGGTCTGTGACCAGGAAAAAGTGAAAGAAGCGGGTATTTTAGGAGCCCCTGATTTGGTAGTAGAAGTGCTTTCCCCAACTACAGCTCTCAAGGATAAGGGAGTCAAACGTCTGCTCTATGAACGCTTTAGCGTCCAGGAATATCTCCTCGTTGATCCGATTTATCTTTATGTGGAACGCTACCATCTGGAGGAGAATCGGTTTGTGGGTCCCGATATTTTCGGAGCGAAAGATCAGATCACGTTTCGTACGTTGCCAGAAGCAAGCCTTCAGATTGGGAAGATTTTTGGTATAGAGTTGTTAGAGGAGCCGTCAGCAAAAAGCAACTAATAACTGAACTTTTGCAAAATGGCTTAGGCTGAGTATACTGGAGGGCAAGCCCCCAGAGCTAGAGAAACCAGAGAGGAGGTTACCCTCATGCCG